>ENA-ORSO01000094-ORSO01000094.1-human-gut-metagenome-genome-assembly--contig:-NODE-94-length-77985-cov-4.885731_pt1 | contig 77985 bp, 65 predicted proteins | sample MGYA00241902_ERZ509168 | MGnify/ENA primary metagenome ERZ509168 (study PRJEB26280, sample SAMEA2338806) | human gut metagenome | biome: human gut; feature: human-associated habitat; material: faeces... | reverse complement strand
AGAAGCCAAGCGTAAGACGTAAGAAAAAGTCTGAAGCTGCTCGTAAGCGTAAGTATAACTAATTCTTGCACGGAATTGGTTCACTTGAAGTAAAATAAATCGGCCGGTCGTCAGCTATGTCTGATGGACCGGCTGTTTTATTTTTGTATAAAGTTTTGATTTATGCCCCGCCATCTGACGGGGCATGCTTAGCTATTTTACTTCTTTTAAGTCACATCTCGGTGAAGCTACCAGGGAGTAGTTAGTATGATAGATTACAAATCCCGGTGCAGCTCCTGCCACTTTCTTAATGTTCTTCTTCTGGATGTAGTCGATCTCAACCTTATCATTTTCACGGCCTTTGGAATAATAAGCTGCTAAAGCACCAGCTTCTTCAAAGACCCGGTCTGGCAGATCTGCCTGCCCGTTGCTCTTTACGATCGCATGGGAGCCTGGAATACCTTTTGCGTGGAACCACCAGTCGTTGCCGCTTGCCACTTTGAAAGTAAGCTCTTCGTTCTGATAGTTGTTCTTTCCTACGAAAATATCATATCCGTCAGAAGAAATATAATGGAAAGGCTTGCTTGTGATCTTTGGCCGCTTTTCGTTGGCACGGCGTTTCTTCACATAACCAAATTCCATTAATTCTTCCTTGATCTGCACCAGATCATTTTCCTCTAAGGCAATATCAAGGGCAGAACTTACAGACTCCAGATGGTCAACTTCGGCTTTGGTTTCCATGGTCAGCTGGCTTAAGGCTTCATAAGTACGTTTTAATTTATTATACTTGTCAAAATGCTTCTGGGCATTCTCACGGGCTGTCAGCTGCGGGTCTAATGGGATCGTGATCTCTTCATTATCATAATAATTAATACATTTAAAAGATTTTTCCCCACCCTTTAACTCGTAACCATAGGTGTTTAACAGTTCTCCGTAGATCCTGTATTTTTCACGCTTTTCGGTATCTTTTAACTGCTTTAACTGCAGGTCGTATTTTTTGCAGCTGCGCTCTAAGGCAGTCTGAACAATACGGCGCAGGTCAGAAGATTTCTGACGGATACGGGTAATGGTATCTCTGGAGGCGTAATAATTTTCCAGGAGAGTACTTATAGACTCAAACGTTTCCCTGCGGTATCCCTTTCCTTCATAGCAGGTCAGGGGAACAGAAGCATATTCTACAGGTGTATCCCCGTCATATACAACGGCAGGGCTGAAACGTCCTTCTTTGACATCCTCCATCATCAGCTGGAATGTATGATACAGATGAGTCAGTTCCGGGTCTGTCAGTTCGCCGGCGCTTCGGTCGGAGTCGATGGAAGCCAGATGGCAAAGTTCCTCCGCAACAATAGGGCTGATGCCGGTAAGGTGACCGTATAATGCTTTCTGCACAGAAGTAGGAGAGGATAAAATACAGCTGCGGAACACAGTTTCTGTAACGGTCAGAGGATTTTCCTTTGCAATGGTCTGCGGAATAAAATATTCCCGTCCCGGAAGCACTTCACGCACAGAACTCATGCTGGCAGATACATGCTTGATACTGTCAATGATGGTTCCATCTTCCTTACAGAAAATAATATTACTGTGTTTTCCCATGATCTCTACGATCAGGCGCTTTTTGCACAGATCCCCCAGCTCATCTAAATGTTCCAGCTCAAACTCTAAAATACGTTCCAGACCCGGCTGCTTTACAGAAACAATGCGGGCGCTGCCAATATGCTTTCTTAAAAGCATACAGAAATTAGGCGCAGTGAGAGGGCTGGTCTTATTATTTGCAGTAAGATAAATAAGAGGAAGACTTGCGCTTGCAGAGATCTGCAGCCGGTAGTTTTCTCTGTTGTTTTTTATAGTAATAAGCAACTCATCCTTTTCCGGCTGGGCGATCTTTGCGATCTTCCCGCCTTCTATGGTATGGGCAAATTCCCATCTTAAGTTTGCTATGGTAATACCGTCAAATGCCATGTATATTCACTCCTGTCGATCAAAAATAGGCAATACTGTATGAAACAGACTGCTCTTATAAGGATACCACATTTTCTTTCATTAGAAAAGTATTACAACAATATGGAAAAACTGCTGTACACTGGAAAAAAATAACCTATAATAAAATGTAAAAGTTCTGTAAATGCTTTCATTAATGCGTATTGGAGGAATTTCCTATGAATAATTTTATACAGCATGTGACAGGGCAGCTGGTGTGGTTGGGAGAACACAGAGGCCTGTTTTTGCTGTTGATCGTAGAATTGTTTGCCGGTGTGTGTTTACTCATCGGTTTTTTTCAGTTAAAGATCAAAAAACAGAATGAAGCCGCAGGGGTGTTTAAAGGCGGTTCTGGATCCTTTGGTGTACCGGGAAACGGAGATCCGGTAATGATACTTCGCTGTAAAGATCTGTATCCTGTATACATAACAGAAAGCTTTGAACAGCAGCTTGACGTTACCGGTGATGACATAAAAACAGATATAGGTATATTTTTGGATAAAGTAGGTTCGGGAAAAGACTGGAAGCTGTGGAAAAAGTATCGTTCCTGGGATGGAAAACAGCCCTTTACTTCGGATTTTTATCTGGAGAGAATGAAAAGCTGGTACAGACTGGAGATTACCCGCAGTAAGGACGGTTTATATGATACATTCCAGTTCCGTGATATAACAGAAGATAAGAAAGAACTGGAAGCTGCAAAAGAACAGTTAAAGATCGCGGAAAGCGTAAGCCAGTCAAAGACAGAATTCCTTTCCAGTATGTCCCATGAGATCCGTACGCCTATGAATGGTATTATTGGTATGCTGACACTGGCACATGGTCAGTTAAGAGGCCATAGTGCTGAAAATTATATTATAAAGGCAGAGCAGCTTTCCAAGTATCTGCTTTCTGTTATCAATGATATTCTGGATATGTCCCGTATTGAGGCAGGAAAGATCGAGCTGGAGAGCAAGCCATTTGAACTTGCGGCGCTGGCAGAAAAGCTGCGTAACATGTTCCAGAAAAACGTAGAAGCCAAAGGCGTGGCATTCTATGTGGAAATGAAAGATGTAGATGTAAAATACATAGTTGGCGATGAATTGCGTATTTCCCAGATCCTGGTAAACTTTTTATCCAATGCCCAGAAGTTTACAGAAAAAGGAGAGATCCGTGTTACATTCCGCCAGCTTCAGAAAGAAAATGGCAAAGTAAGCCTGATGTTCCGTGTTCATGATACAGGAAAAGGTATGGATGCTAAATTTATCAGCCGTATTTTCAAGCCTTTTGAACAGGAAAGCCAGGATATCACCAAACAGTACGGTGGATCCGGTCTTGGTATGTCTATTACAGACCGTCTGGTCCATCTGATGGGCGGTGAGATCGTCATTGACAGTATGCTTGGCAAAGGCTCTGATTTCAGCGTATATCTGACACTTCCGATCGCAGAAGTTTCTGAGATAGAAACAGAACAGGAAGACGAGACAGGAACAGACTTCACCTTTAACGGATGCCACATCCTTATGGCAGAAGATAATGAGATCAACGCGGAGATCGCAGTCAGCATTCTGGAAAATGAGGGTGCTAAAGTCGATGTAGCCGTAAACGGTAAAGATGCTGTGGAAAAATATGCAGCTTCTGCACCGGGAACTTATAACTTTATCCTTATGGATATCCAGATGCCGGTGATGAACGGCCGTGATGCGGCAAAACAGATCCGGAGTATGGATCGAAAAGATGCTGGAGAGATACCTATCTTTGCTCTTTCTGCAGATGCCTTTGTAGAAGATCAGAGACTTTCTGCTATGAGCGGTATGAATGGTCACTTTACGAAACCGATTGATTTTGAAGAGATGCGTGTGCAGATCGGCAAGATATTAAAAGGACGGAGAAAATATTGAAAAAGCAAAAGAAAAATATGGGCAGTCTTATAAAAAAAGCAGGTGTAAAAGGGATGGCAGCAGGTGCTGTATCCCTGGTCCTTGTTGCAGGCGGCTTTCATGTTTTATGGGAAGATTATCAGAGGGGTAACCTGTTTAAGCCGGAACTGTTTGTAAAAAACAGGGAATTGCAGGGTAACCAGATCATGTTCCCAGAGAAAGAAAATATACAGCAAAATGGAAATGACCCGGGAGAAAATGACAATAAAAAACTGGAGCATGACCCGGAGGCAAAGGATCCCTATGGTCAGGAAAAGAAAAACGAAGCTGCCTATGAACTGGCCAATAACCAGATGGAAGCAGATCCGGAAAGTGCCAGAAACATTTTCTCAGATCCTTCCTTTGATTATGCAGGAGGCACAGGCGGTACAAACTGGGCTCCCGAAGGACAGAGTGTAGTCCTGGCGCCGGATGCCCAGGAAAAGGTCAACCTTCCGGCAGGACATTCTGGTCTGACTACAGAAGATACAGGAAATAAGGATACCCCTGCTTCTTCCAATGGTTCAGGCAGCGACAGCGGTGATACTACGATCAGCGGCGGCGGTTCAACTGGCGGCGGTGGTGGCTCCGGTTCCAATGGAAATCAGGATAATACCATAACACCCGGTGGAAATGACGTACCTGCGCCAACTCCAACGCCGGATCCGACTCCTACACCAACCCCAACACCGGATCAGCCGGATAATGGAGATGATACGCCGACTGTAGACCCGGATTACCCGGATGACTCCAAGCAGCCTACCCTGCCAAGCGACCCTTCTTTACCTGGTGGAGAAGAAATTACGCTTCCGGATTTTCCAAGTGAAGGACTGCCTGAAGGGGATGAGGCTGAAAATGCAGTACTTTCTATTATAAGTTCCTCAGATTCTGTAGGTGAACTTTACCGGGGCGCTGTACTTACAGACTGGAAACTGCTGTGTTCTGTTTATGCATATGTAGACACACCTACGGGAACTTATCGTCTGAGAGAGTATAACGATAATTTTAAGATTGGAGATCATCCCAAGATAGCAGAGGGGGATTTTACTGTTACCTTTTATTTTAGACCCAATGCCAACAGCCCGTGGACAGAGATCGAACATGAATTTTCTGTAAAATATTGCAAGATGGTTGTAATGGGACCGGAAGATGAGGCTGGAAACAGACGTACCTTAGACAGCGTATATCTGGGAGAAGATGAAGAGATTTGCCTGTTAAAGGAGCTGAAAGAGTTGTATACAGCCCAGCAAAATATCTGGGGAATGGGTCTGTATGACTCTCTTCTTCAGGTGGTTCCGGGATGGTATGTCAATGGAGAGCAGGAAGTATTTACAGATTATTACAAACCGGAGGCTCCGGGAAGATATGAGATCTATCCAATGGACCGGGTGGATATTCCGGAATATTTCGGTGGTTATCTGACCTGGGATTTTGATGAGCGTGGTAATTATGTTTACAGGCAGTTTCTGCATATGTGCAGTGAATTTCTGGATGAAGTAGAGATCCCCCAGGGGATCCAGCAGGTCAACTTCAATGGATATGTTACAGGAAAGATCTATATCCCGGAGTCTGTTACAACTTTGCTGGATGATTTTATAATGGTTACACAAGGTTATGAGGTGGCAGAGGGAAACCCGTACTTCTGTTCCGTGGACGGTTTCCTTTATAACAAGGCAAAAACAGAACTGTTAGGTATTCCGGTAGGATTAGAAGAGATCGATATTCCGGAAGATGTTACGAGAGTGGTCATTCCAGAATGGAATTCCCTGACAAAGATAAATTTCGCATCACCAACACCTCCGGATATCAATCTGGGAAGGATATCCGGTACACAGCTGGTGGTACCTGCAGAGTATTATGCAGATTATCTTCTTACATGGAGAAACAGTCTGGGTGGAAACAGCCTGATCCCTTCTTCGGAGGAGACAGATTATACCTATGTAAATGGAGCAGTGCTTTCTTCCGGTGGTACGGTTTTAAACCGTATTTCCAGTGATAACAGCGGATTATGGATCGTTCCGGATACAGTAAGACGTATTAAGTCCTATGCTGCTGATAAATGTCCGAATGTGGAACGCCTGGTCATTTCAGAAGGTGTAGAGGTTCTGGAGTCAGAAAGTTTGAACGGAGAAGGATTGACAGAGATCTATTTCCAGAGCGATGTGCCTCCTGAGATCTCAGCAGATACCTTTGGTGATCTGGATACAAAAAATCTGGTCATCTATGTATCAGAAGACAACCGTGATGCCTATGTAGAGGCCTGGGGAGAGATCTTAGGTGAGGAGACTGCTGAAAATCCGATTCAGGTTGGAAAATGTGAACTGGTAGAAACGGAAGCTGGCATGATCTATCTGGATGTTGCCGGTTCTGCAGTCCTGATCCAGGCTCCGGAAGATATTACTTCTTTAGATGAACTGGATCTGCCGGATGGCGTAGAACTGACAGAGATCGGAAACAGTGCCTTTAAGGGCTGCATTGACCTGATCCTGGCAGAACTTCCGGAAACTGTTACAAAAGTAGGAAGAAATGCGTTCTCCCAGTGTGAGAAACTGGAAGGTGTAATAAGTTACGCACCTGATTATATTTATATTGGACAGGATGCCTTTGTGGGACTTCGCTATATGGCCTTTAATACAGGCTATCTGGATCTGGAAGATCCGTTGATGGCAAGGGATACACTGACCTATGTTACCTCAGCCTGCCTTTTAGATGAAACGGCTGCCAGATATGCAATAGGATGTGGCGATGCCATTGTATTAGGAGATACAGAGGAAACGAGACCATTGGTATTTGGTCTGGATGGAGATGATACCTATCTGCTTAACGGTACCACTGATTTCTCAGGAGAGATCCAGGCGCCGGAGGGACGAGTTATTACCTATGTGATCAGAGGCGCTTTACAGGATTGCCAGGGAGAGTTTACACTGCCTGCAGAAGTAGCGGAACATATCCGTGCTATACAGAGTGCAGCCTTTAAAAATTCCGGTCTTACAGGTACGGTTGAATTTTCTGATGATCTGTTCCAGATCGGTTCAGATGCTTTTATTGGCTGTGTGGATCTGACAGAGGTTAAATTTTCCAATCCTGCCAGCGATCTGGGAGATGCAGATCCGGGACTTAGTGTTGACCCGTATGCCTTTGCAAGGACAGGCCTTACAGAAATTGAATTCCCGGAAGATCTTCGTTCTGTAGGTTACAGCGCTTTTGAAGATACAGATATGCAGTCTATTACCTTTACAGGTGAGAATGTACCGCTGCTTACTTATCCGGGACGTGGAACTTTCTACAGCTTTGGCGTGGAAACAGAGGGACTGGTTCAGTTAGAAGGTGCTGCGGCTGAAAATGAAGATGCCTATGTAGATGTATGGAAATACAGTATTCAGGGATATGAAAGCGATGATGAGATCGAAAGCAATATTTACTATACTGTTTTAAATGCGGCTGTAAGTGAGTGGATGGATGCAGCAGGTGACTTCCCTGTAGATGAAGACTGGAACTACCTGCCGGAATTCCTGGAGTACGTAAATGATTGTACTCCGTATACGATTGAGAATATAAAATTCACTGGTGAGGAAAGAATTTATACTCTCCTTGGTAAAGAGGTACCGGATCATCCGGACCGTCTGGAAAAACCGGATATCAATGAGTATGTAGATGCCTGGAGAGACCGGATCGAGGAAGAAAAGAATGAAAAAGAGGAACAGGCAGTTGTTCTGGATAAAATACCGGAAGTTCCTGCCGATGTTCCGGTAGATCCGGAAGTTCCTCAGGACCCGGATCAGGGAAATGGAACCACACAGGATCCGGATGAGCCATCAGAAGATCCACAGGATCCGGAAACACCGGAAAAACCGGAGACACCAACCGATCCAGATGCGCCGGAAACACCAGAAATACCGGAGACACCAACCAATCCGGATGCACCAGAAGAGCCGGATCAGCCACAGGAACCGGAAAACCCGGATCCATCGGAGGATACGGATCAGACAGAAAATGAATCAGGTGGATCGATGGAAGAGGATAAAGAAGACACAGAAGAAAAAGATGCGTCTTCAGAAGAAACTTTAGATACAGAAGAAAACTCAGATACAGAAGAAAGTTTATAAAAACCACTATAGAACGGAAAAAGCGCAAAAGAGAGAGGAGAAGCATTTGTTATGATACTGGAACAGTCTGAACACGTCATTCAGGAAGTGAAAAAAGCCTTTATGGGAAAAGACGACATTATACGGCGTGTTCTTGCCACGATTTACGCAGGAGGACATATTCTCCTTGAGGACAGCCCCGGAGTAGGAAAGACCACCCTTGCCCTTGCCTTTTCAAGAGTACTGGGACTGGATTACAAGAGAATACAGTTTACAACAGATACCCTGCCGTCAGATATTACAGGTTTTACCATGTACAACCGCCAGAATGAACAGTTTGAGTATCATGAGGGCGCTGCTATGTGCAATCTGCTGCTGGCAGATGAGATCAACCGTACTTCTCCTAAAACACAGTCTGCTCTTCTGGAAGCCATGGAAGAGCGGAGGGTAACAGTAGATGGTGTAACAAGACCTTTACCTACTCCGTTTATCTGTATTGCTACCCAGAACCCTTTAGGTACAACAGGAACCCAGGCACTTCCAAGTTCCCAGTTAGACCGTTTTATGGTTCGTCTTTCCATTGGATATCCTTCAGCAGAGGATCAGATCAAGATCTTAAAGGCCAGAAGATATTCCAACCCTCTGGAAGAGATCCAGGTAGCTGCACAGGCAGAAAACATTCTGGAGATCCAGAACTATCTTTCTGCTCTTAAGATCAGTGATGATATCCTTTATTATCTGATCCGCCTTTGTGAGGCAACCAGAGAACATCCTTTAGTAGAACTGGGAATCAGCCCACGTGGTGTCTGGGCACTGACTAAGATGGCAAAGGCATGGGCAATCTTAAAAGACCGCAGCTATGTGATCCCGGAGGATGTACAGGAAGTATTTACGGATGTATGCGCCCACAGACTGATCCTTAAGCCCCAGGCCCGTTTAGAGGAAATTTCAGAAAAAGAGATCCTTCAGGATATATTAAAAGAAACAAAACCTTTGAAAGACCCTAAGAGGTGGAATGCATGACAAGGATCAGGATCGGCTTCGGCACAGCAGTAGTGGCAACAGCTGTTCTGTTTTTCTTAAGCGGTTCTTATTTTACAGCCGGTGTATTTATAATAGAAATTTTATTGCCTGTGGTCTTACGTTTCTTTTTACGTCTTGAGACGAATGGAATGGAGCTGGAAATGCATACCCGCTCTGCCTGCCGTCTCGGACAGACAATAGAGATCGATATCTCTGTGAAAAGCAGATGGCGGTGTCTGGCAGCAGCCAGGATCCAGGCAGATCTTTCCTATGATAATAAAATGTTCCAGGTCAACAGGAATATCCCGTTAGCCCTTGACATCAATAAACGTTCTTTTGGTATATCGATCCCTTGGGAACCGAAGATGTGCGGAGGCGCGATCCTCAGCCTTAGTAATGTGCGCTGCTATGATATTTTTGGCTTAAACTGTATAAAGACAGAATTTCATCAGGTACAGCATCTGACGGTTTATCCGGAGAAAATATCCATGCGTCCTGTGGCATCCGGAAATCAGAAAGGACGCCAGAATGAAGGACAGCAGACGCTGAGTAAAAAAGGTTATGATGCAACGGAAGTTTTTGAGCTGCGTGAATATCAGCCGGGAGACAGTATCCGAACGATCCACTGGAAACTTTCAGAAAAGTTTGACACCGTTCTGGTAAGAGAACCAAGTGATACGTCCAGTTATGATATTCTGGTGATGTTTGACGCAGGTCTTACTTCTGGAGAGGTCACATATGAACCGGATGTTTTATCAGGAGCAGTCAGCGCTGCAGCCGCAGTCAGTGAAAAACTGATGGAACATAAGGTCCCTCATTATCTGGGCATGTGGGCCGGAAATAAAATATATCTGAACCAGATCACAGGACAGCAGGAATATGATAATACCATGGATACCTGGATGAACCTTTCCCTTCAGAAAGAGCGGGGGATGGGCTTAAAGAGCCTTATTGCGGAAAAATCTCACAGTAATTACCGCAGGATCCTGTATTTTACTGCAGGAACCTGTCCGGATGAGGTTTATGAACTGGCAAAAGATGTAAGTGTAACAGCTGTGTGTATTTTAGATGAAGAGGGAGAGATACGTACTACAGAAAGAGGTATGTGCGTATTAACAGAGATCCCATTAGAAAAATTAACCACAGACATGCAGAATATCATTGTGTAGAAAGGAAGACAAAACATAAACTATGGCGGGTGTGATACAGGAAATATCATCAGGGAAAAATAATAAGAACAGGGATATTTTTAACGCGCTGCCATTGTGCATGATACTGGTGGCAGGAAGCATTTTATCCTGGTTTAAGATTGCGGCGATCGACCTTGTTTTTGAGGCTGCGGCTTTTGGGATAGCAGAAATTGTTTTATGTCTGACTGCTGTATATGGACTCTTGTCTTCCAAAGATAAGAAATGGGCATTTTTTATTCCTGCCGCCGGTGCGGCAGTACTGACCTTTATAAGACCGGTACAGATATTAAACGGATTTTTAAGCTTTTTAAATATCTGTATTTACAGCTGGAATGAAAAATATGAAGATGGAGTGCGTCTGTTTGAAAATGTACAGGCAACAGAGCAGAATCTGTTTTTATACAGTCTGGTCTTTCTTTTAATACTGGCGGCTCTTTTATGGTATCTGGTCAGTGTAAAGGCATGTACCCGGATCAGCCTGATCGCCCTCGTTCTGTTTGTTCCGGAGATCGTCTTAGGACGTTCTTCCCTTTTTGGAGCCGTTCTTATGCTCACTTCCATTACAGGTGTATGGCTGTTTGCCTTTCATGCTGGCTCTTTCGGACGCCGTACCGGCTGGACGATCGTAACAGGACTGATCCTTTTTTGCATGCTCTGGATATCAGGAGGAAAAACCTCACAGACAGTACTGAAAGTGAAAAAGGACGCAGCACAGATGACAGAACAGCTGCGATATGGAGAGGATAATATGCCTTCCGGCAGTCTGGCGCAGGCAGCTTCTTTAGAACAGGGGGACGAGCCAAGGCTCAGAGTAAAGACAGAACAGATCAAACCTTTATATTTAAAGGGTTTTACTGGTTCTGTTTATGAGAATGACAGCTGGAAACCTCTGGCAAAAGCAGCTTATGGCGGAAATAGATGGGGATTTTTAAAATGGCTGAACGGAAGAGGTTTTCAGCCGGAACATCAGTATATTGCCTATGAAGAAGCTGGAAGAAGCGGCACGGATCCCTTGCCGGAGGATGCACCGTGGGTCAACCACATCCAGGTAGTAAATACAGGTGCCATGAGAAAATATATCTATGAGCCTTATTCTTCTCAGGCAGTTGCCGATTCTACCAATGAAAGAGATGAGGGAAGCCGTTCCCTTGCTTTCTTTGGCGCAAAACGTTATGAGATCAGCGAGCTGTCTTCGGATATGCCGGGGGAACTGCAGCGGTTAGATACCTGGACAGAGGCTCCTGTTACAGATGAACAGAAGCAGTATCTGGAGTCGGAGGCAGTATACCGTGATTTTGTGTATGTGAATTATCTTACAGCAGATCCACAGTTGTCTGGTCTGATCAAAGAGCTGTTTCATAAAGAAGAGGAAGAAGCATCTTTAAGTGTGTATGCGGCTGTACAGCAGATCCGTACTGTTCTTGAGGAAAATACGTATTATAATAAATATCTTTCTGAGGAAGATACTGCGGGAGACGATCTTTTAAAAGAATTTTTACAGGGGGAGCGGGAAGGAAATTCCGCATATTATACTTCTGCTGCCGTACTTGCACTGAGAAGTTTTCACATTCCGGCCAGATATGCAGAAGGATATCTTCTTACCGGCAAACAGGCGGAAAATTCTCACGGAGACTGGATCGGCCTTTCTTCTTCTGACGGTCATGCCTGGGCGGAAGTATATATGGATGGTATGGGATGGGTACCGGTAGATGTGACACCGGGATTTTATTACGATACATATGCCCTCCTTAATATGGCACAGTCTCCGGGGCAGGTGCGCAAAGTAGCTGCTTTGGACTCCGAGGGAGAAGAAGCAGAAAATCTGAAAAAGCATTTTCCTGGAAGTGAACCGTTCCTGGAAAATCAAAAGCAGACAGAATTAAAGACAGCAGATATAGGCTGGGGTATGATCCTGCTGATCCTGTTTGTTTTGGAATTTATTTTTGCGGTATTAGAACTGCGGAGAATGTATTATGAATACAGGATCCGGAAAATCAGTGACAATGGCAGCCTTCCCAGTGTGGAATTTCTCCTTCTTATGATCTATAAGCATCTGCTGATCCTGGGGATCGACATGCAGCCGGGATTTAAAAGTGAACAGATCCAGGAAAAGATCAGGGAAACTTTGCCGGAAATACCGGATGGGCTGTATCTGAGGGTAAATGATCTGATGGAAAAATATTTCTATGGCGGAGAGCCGTTGGAAGAATATGAGATCAGACTTGTACACCAGTTCCTGTTAAAGCTTCGTGACAGCAGGAAAAAAATGGGAATTTTTGACAGGCTCCGTTTCCGCTACTGCATTTTCAGTTGACTTGCATTTACGGATGAATTATAATATGAAAGATTATATAGGAATTATATAGAGAACATAGGAAAATGAAAGTGAGGCATTCCATATGTTAAAAAGCATGACCGGTTTCGGAAGATGCGAGAATGCTACGGATGAATACAAGATTTCTGTAGAAATGAAAGCAGTAAACCACAGATACTTAGATCTGAGTATCAAGATGCCAAAGAAATTTAACTATTTTGAGGCTGCGATCCGTACTCTTTTAAAGAAATATATCCAGAGAGGAAAGGTAGATCTTTTTATCAATTACGAGGATTATACAGAAGGAAATCTCTGCCTGAAGTATAATAAAGCCCTGGCTGGGGAATATATGGATTATTTCAAAAAAATGGAAGAGGAATTCGGGATCCGCAACGATATCCAGGTTTCCACCCTTTCCAGATGTCCGGAAGTCCTTACCATGGAACAGGTTCCGGATGATGAAGAGCATTTGTGGGAGATCCTTTCTGCAGCTTTGGAAGAGGCAGCAAAGAAATTTGTTGCATCCAGAGAGGTGGAAGGTGCTCATTTAAAAGAAGATCTTCTTGGCAAGCTGGATTATATGACAGGACTTGTAGACTTTATTGAGGAACGTTCTCCTGTTATCTTAAAGGAATACAGACAGAAATTAGAAGATAAGGTCAAAGAACTGTTAAACGGTACCGCCATTGATGAGGGCAGGATCGCTGCAGAGGTTGTGATCTATGCAGATAAGATCTGTGTAGATGAAGAAACGGTTCGTTTAAGAAGCCATATTGAAAATACAAGACAGGAACTTTTATCTGGTGAAAGTGTAGGTCGCAAACTGGATTTCATTGCCCAGGAGATGAACCGGGAAGCAAATACCATTCTTTCCAAGTCCAGTGACCTTGCAATTTCAGACAAAGCCATTGCCTTAAAGACAGAAATTGAAAAAGTAAGAGAACAGATCCAGAATATTGAATAATACCAGGAGGCCTTTTATGAACCATCAGGGAATTTTAGTCGTTGTATCCGGTTTCTCCGGTGCAGGCAAAGGAACTTTGATGAAAGAACTGTTAAAGCGGTATGATAATTACGCATTATCCATATCTGCAACCACCAGAGCTCCAAGAGAGGGAGAAACAGACGGAAAAGAATACTTTTTCGTTACAAAAGAGCAGTTTGAAAAAATGCGTGATGAGCGGAAGCTGGTCGAGTATGCCCAGTATGTGAATAACTACTACGGCACACCAAAGGAATATGTAGAACAGAAAATGGCAGAAGGCAAGGATGTGATCCTTGAAATCGAGATCCAGGGAGCTTTAAAAGTAAAGAAACGTTTCCCGGATGCGCTGCTGTTATTTGTAACTCCTCCAAGTGCAGAAGAACTTCGCAGGCGCCTGGTAGGAAGAGGTACAGAAACTTTGGAAGTGATCAATGCCAGACTGGCCAGAGCAGCAGAAGAGGCCTCCGGTATGGAAGCCTATGATTACCTGCTGATCAACGATGATCTGGACCGCTGCGTAGAGGAGATGCATCAGCTGATCCAGCTGCAGCACAGAAAAACTTCCTATCATCTGGACTTTTTAAGCAAGATGAGAGAAGACCTGTATCACTTAGATGATAAGGGTTTTGCAAAAAAATGATCAAGAAATAAAAAATAGGATCACACTATAAAATAAATACATTGAAAGGGGAATGTAATATGTTACATCCATCATACACAGATCTGATCAACGTTGTAAACAAAGATATTGAACCAGGCGAGCAGCCGGTAGTACAGAGCCGTTATTCCATCGTCATTGCAGCTTCCAAGCGTGCAAGACAGCTGATCGCAGGTGATGACGCAATGGTAGCAGGAGCAGCTGGAAAGAAGCCTCTGTCTATTGCCATTGATGAGCTGTATCAGCAGAAGGTAAAGATCCTTCCGGAAGAGGAGCCATCCGCTGAGGAAGAACTGGATACAACCGAAGAACAGGCATAAGACTTCATAAAAGCCGTCTGCTGTACCGTAAAGGTGCAAAGGATGGCTTTTTTAAAATTTATACAGATCAGGAGTAAATACAATACATGGAAAAAATCAAGTTATTTTGCGTATCTTTAGGCTGCGATAAAAACCTGGTAGATACAGAGAAGATGTTAGGCGTAGCAGGAGGACTGGGCGTGTCCTTTACCGATGATGAGACGGAGGCAGATGCCATCCTGATCAACACCTGCTGCTTTATTGGTGATGCAAAAGAGGAAAGTGTTAATACGATCTTAGAGATGGCACGTTACAAAGAAGAAGGAAAATGCCGTGCCCTGATCGTAGCGGGATGTCTTGCACAGCGCTACAAACAGGAGATCATTGATGAGATTCCGGAGGTGGATGCCATCCTTGGAACTACTTCTTATGAAGAGATCGGAAATGTGCTGACCCGTCTGTTTGGGGAAGAAAAAGAGAAAAAAGAAGAACATATTTCCTGCTTCCATGACTTAAAAGAACTGCCGGAAACAGCGAAAAAGCGTGTAATGACTACCGGCGGACATTATGCATTCTTAAAGATCGCGGAAGGCTGTGACAAACGCTGCAGTTACTGTATCATTCCATATTTAAGAGGACCTTACCGCAGTGTTCCTATGGAGCAGCTCCTTGCAGAAGCAAGAGAACTGGCTGAAAACGGGGTAAGAGAGCTTATCTTAGTTGCCCAGGAGACCACTCTTTACGGAAAAGATCTGTATGGTGAGAAAACACTGCCGAAGCTTCTTCATGAACTGGCACAGATCCCTGGAATTTACTGGATCCGTATCCAGTACTGTTATCCGGAGGAGATCACAGATGAGCTGATCCAGGCTATTAAAACAGAAGAAAAAGTATGTCACTATCTGGATATCCCGATCCAGCATGCCAGCGACCGTATTTTAAAGCGTATGGGAAGAAGAACCCACAAGGCAGAGTTAAAAGAGCGCATTGGTGCCCTTCGCCGTGAGATCCCGGATATTGCCCTTCGTACAACCTTTATCTGCGGTTTTCCGGGGGAGACCGAAGAAGACCATGAAGAACTGATGGAATTTGTAGATGAGATGGAATTTGAGCGTGTAGGCGTATTTACCTATTCCGCAGAAGAGGATACACCGGCTTATTCCTATCCGGACCAGATCCCGGAAGAAGTGAAAGAAGAGCGCCGTGCAGATGTAATGGAACTGCAGCAGGAGATCGCTTTTGAACACTGTGAAAATATGGTAGGAAAAGTCCTGGATGTTATGATCGAAGGAAAAGTGGCAGATGAGCCTGCTTATGTAGGACGTACTTACATGGATGCGCCAAACGTAGACGGACTTATTTTTGTAAATGCAGATGAAATGCTGATGTCCGGTGACTTTGTAAGAGTAAAAGTAACCGGTGCCAATGAATATGATCTGATCGGGGAGGTATATCATGAATCTGCCGAATAAACTGACTGTTATGCGTGTGATCCTGATCCCGTTTTTCGTAGCAGCTCTTTTATATGATAACGGAAGCAGCCAGACCATGCGTGTTGTTGCAAATGTGATCTTTATTGTTGCCAGCCTTACAGATCTTTTTGACGGAAAGATCGCCCGCAAGTACAATCTTGTTACAAATTTTGGAAAATTTATGGATCCTTTAGCAGATAAGCTGTTAGTATGCTCTGCACTGATCTGCCTGATCCAGTTAGGACAGCTGCCTGCATGGGTAGTCATCATCATTATCAGCCGTGAATTTATTATCAGCGGTTTCCGTCTGGTAGCAGCAGACAATGGCATTGTGATCGCAGCCAGCTACTGGGGCAAGTTTAAGACTACATTCCAGATGATCGCAGTGATCCTTATGATATTCAATATCCCGGCTTTAAAGACCGTTACTTTTATCATGTTAGCGGCAGCTGTGGTACTGACCATTGTTTCACTGGTAGATTATGTGGCGAAAAACGTAGAGGTGCTTACAAAGGGAGGCATGTAAAACATGACAGCAGAACTGATCAGTGTGGGAACTGAGATCTTAATGGGAAACATTTTAAACAGCAATGCCAGATATCTGGCAGAAAAATGTGCCTCATTGGGACTGGATATGTATTATCAGGTAACAGTGGGCGATAATTATGACCGAATGATGGCGGTGGTAAAAACTGCCCTTGACCGTTCAGATATTGTGATCGTCACAGGAGGACTTGGGCCTACAGAAGATGATCTGACAAAAGAAGTATGTGCAGAAGCTATGGGAATGGAGCTGGAAGAGGACCCTCATACCAGAGCCTGCCTGGAAGCGTATTTTAAGAATAATATCTACAGGGAAATCCCGGAGAATAACTGGAAAATGGTAACAGTTCCTCACGGATCCATTGTTCTGGATAACCCCAATGGTATGGCACCGGGACTGATCATGGAAAAAAATGGAAAAACAGCCATTCTGCTCCCAGGACCGCCAAATGAACTGTATCCTCTTTTTGAGGGACAGGTGTTCCCTTATCTGGAAAAAAGACAGAATTCCCAGCTTGTTTCCCATATGGTAAAGATCTGCGGATACGGGGAAAGCCAGGTAGAAGATAAGATCCTGGATCTGATCGACAAACAGACCAACCCGACCATTGCAACCTATGCCAAGACTGCGGAGGTACAGGTACGTCTGACTGCCAAGGCAGTTACCAAAGAAGAAGGGGAAGCGCTGATCGCGCCTGTAATGGCAGAACTGTTTAACCGTTTTGGTGACTGCATCTTTACCACAGAGGAAGATGTGACTCTGGAAATGGCTGTAGTGGACCTTTTACAGAAAAAGCATCTGACTATGGCTACGGCTGAGTCCTGCACCGGCGGTATGATCGCAGCCCGTCTTGTAAATGTTTCCGGCGTTTCGGATGTATTTATGCAGGGAATGGTTACTTATTCTAACGAAGCGAAAGTACGTCTTTTAGGTGTAAAAGAGGAAACTTTAAAGGCACATGGCGCTGTAAGCCGTGAAACTGCCCTGGAAATGGCACTGGGCGGAGCAGAGCGGGCCCAGACCGATGTTTGTGTGGCTGTTACCGGTCTTGCAGGTCCTGGAGGCGGTAGCAAGGAAAAACCGGTAGGTCTTGTATACATGGCCTGCGCTGTAAAGGGAAAGGCAGAAGTGCTGGAGTATCATTTTAAGGGAAACAGAGGAAAGATCCGGGAACAGTCTATGATGAAGGCTTTGGACCTGGTACGCCGCTGTGTATTAAAAGCATAATGTATTTTCAGATGATAAAAAGAGACAATTGAAAGGATAAGGAATAGAAATTAAAATGGAATTAAGAAAGATCAAAAAACGTCTTACGGCTGCCTATAATTATTCTTTTATCCGTATGACATTAAATTTTTACACCTGCTATGAAATGATGGCAGAAAAGACCGGCGAACCGGCAGAGGAGACACTGGCTCTTTATGACAGGTATTTAGGATCTTTAGGTTCTTTTCTGGAAGGATTTCTGGAAAAGAAGGAAACTTTTGAGAAAGAAACTCTGTTAGAAGAACTGGAGGAGCTGCGTCAGGATACCATCAAGGAAATGGAAAAACTGACTGCTTATACAGACATTTTCCAGGCATATGAATATGTAATGAACCGGGTAGAAGGCAGATTTATGCCTCAGTTAGTAGGAAAGAAGCCGGAAAATACAGATGCTTTCATGGAAGAGATCTTAAATTATCTGACACAGGACTCAGATCCTTCCGGTTTTCATGAGCGTTTCCAGCTGGTAGTCAGCCAGCTGCCGGTACGCTTTACAAAAAACAAGTTCTTTGCTCTGATTCAGGAAGGTTTAAGTATTTATAAAGGAGCACCGGAGGCAGGTCTGGATGATATGATCTATGTCCTGCGCTGTGAAGCACTTTTAAACCGCCCGAAAGAGGGAACAGAGTCCTGGAAAGAACTGTATCCATTTTTAGAAGAATTTAACCAGACGGATTTTAAAACCCTGGAAGCAGCAGAGTATTATCACCTTTCTTCTAAATTAGAGGAGGTCAGTGAAAAGATCACAGATGCCACCGGGGATATTTTGATGTTAATGGATCTGGTCAATGATCTGTATGTGCTTCTCCTTTGCGGGGATCATGCAGTCTCAGATCTGAAAGATACACAGGTCATGGTAGAGATCATGTCAGAAGTATTAAAGCTATTTCTGGATAAACAGTGGAAAGAGATACCGGTTGAAACCGCAGATCTTCTCCCTCGGTTAGAAGGAAAGCAGGAAACTTATTTTGAACAGTGGATCGCTGGGGAAGAGATCCCTATGGATGAACTGGCAAAATCAAACCTTCCGGAATGTAAGGTCCTCTGGAAAACAGAACTTCTCTTATCAGGCAGTGCCTTTGCTTCACTGGAATATAAAGCTTCTGAAGCGATGGCAGATGAAAGCATGATCAGTGAAAAATTAGATGAGCTGTTTAAAGAGATCAGGCAGTCATGGAAAGAGCTTCCAAAGGTTCTTACAAGAGCGGCTATGGCAAAATGCCTGTCACGGCTTCCTATCACCTTTAAAACCTCAGATGAAGCCCAGGCTTATATCCGGAACAGTCTGGAATGCTGCACAGATGAGATTGAAAAAGAGGCCTGTGTGCGTATGCTGCGCTCAATCATGGAATAAATAAAATAAGTAAAATGGAACAAGATCTAAGAGGGGATTTTATGCGCTGGTGGACTCATTTATACATGGGCGAAAATGCTTCCCGGAACAGGGTGAGTATCCTGGAGGGAATGAGAAAAGGAAAAATGCTTGTGGATACCTATGTGATTACTTTGCCGGAAAGTGGCAATCATATACTTGATATACTTCCTGTAAGTCTTCTTACCAGACAGGAGAGAGATGGAAAAGACTTTCTGGTTTTGGGGATCGCAAGGGGCTATGAGGAGGCAGCGCAGGTAGTCCGTTCTATGGTGGATGACATGTATCAGAAAACAGGTGCTTTTAACTGGAAGGCTTATATGGAAAGTCTTCCGGAAAAGTCAGGTGCTGAATATGGAGACTGGCAGGAGCAGTAAGGGGGCAGGCGATTGCATATTGTATTGCTTATATTAAAAATTCTGGGGATCATACTGCTGGTTCTTTTTGGGCTCCTGCTTCTGGTATTGTGTACCGTCCTTTTTGTTCCTGTAAGGTATCAGATCAGCGGATCGTGGAAAGAAGAAAAATGGGGCCGGGTGAGAGTATCCTGGCTGCTTTCGGCGATCTGCGTAAACGGTTCTTATGAAAAAGAGAAAGGGCTTCAGGCATCGCTGCGGGTGCTGTGGCTGAAACTTTGGAGCATGGGGGAAGAAGAACAGACAGAGCCTCCAAAAGAAAGTAAGACAGAAGCGGCAGCCAAAAGCAGGGATAAAGCGGAAACAGCGAAGGAAACAAAGGCAGAAAAGTCAAAGACAGAACAGCAAAAGACAGAACAGCCAAAGGCGGAGTCAAAGGTGCAAACAGAGACTGAACATACGGCAGAGCCAAAAACACAGACACAGTCAAAAGCAGGACCAGAGAAAACCGCTGAGAAAAAGTCCAGTACAAAACCAGAAGCAAAACCAGAAACAAAACCTGTGCAAAAGCAGGAAAAGGCTATAAAAGTAGCAGAAGCAGACCAAGAAGAAGACAAGATAGAACCTGCTGAGAAAAAATCACACCAGTGGATCCGAAAAATCAAAGCCTTCTTAGAAAAACTTAAGTTTTCTTTTAAGCATTTTTGTGATAAGCTAAAAGATATTAAAACTTTTGTCCGGGAAAAGAGAGAATGGCTGGAGGATGAGAAGAATCAGGAGTCCTTAAAACTGCTTTTTACCCAGGCAAAAAAGCTTCTGGCACATGTATGGCCGGGCTGGGGAAAAGGAAGGATCCGTTTTGGACTGGATGATCCTTATTATACAGGGCAGATCCTGGAGGGAGCCAGTCTGGTGTATCCATTTATCTATAAAAGCCTGGACTTAGAGCCGGTATTTGATGAAAAGTGCCTGGAAGCAGAAGGAAATTTTAAAGGACGTGTCCGGGTTTCCTATCTTTTATGGCTGTTTTGGGGAGTCTATCGTCACAAACATACCTGGAAGATGATACGGGGTTTTTTAGATCGTGAGTAAGTTGGGGATTTAAGATCTACGGGAGAATATTTCAGGAGAATAGAGGTATATTATGGCAGAAAATCATTTTACATCTACAATTGAATCATTATTTAAAGGAATGGATCAGTTTGTAACTACGAAAACAGTCGTAGGAGAACCGGTCCAGGTAGGAGGGACCATTATTATACCGCTGATCGATGTGACCTGTGGTATGGCTGCAGGCGCTTTTGCAGAAGGTTCAAAGCAGAAAGACAAAGGCTGTGGCGGAATGAGCGCCAAGATGAGTCCAAGTGCTGTCCTGGTGATCCAGAATGGTGTGACCAAGCTGGTCAATGTAAAGAACCAGGATGCAGTGACCAAGGTGATTGATATGGCTCCGGATCTGATCAACCGCTTTTTAGGAGGAAAACCGGCTGTATCAGAAGAAACAGTAGGCATTGCAAAAGAAACAGCAGCTTCTTACGAAGGTAAAAAAGCCTGATATAAAAAGCATCAAACAGCTCCCTTACCGCATAAAATAAAATGGAAGGGAGCTGTTTTTCTATGAAAAGAGTCTGGGGACTGATGCTTTTTTGCTTCGGGCTTGGAATGGCAGTGCTTTTCTTTGTCCCGGAAACCATATTTACCTTTTTCTTTGTGATCGGATGCCTGATTTTAGGCTATAATTTATTTTGCTGTTAGACCTGTCATTCATTCCTGCCTGTGGCAGGAGCAGATGTAATCAAATGTATAACGCAAAAAAATCCCGGTAACCGAAGCTACCGGGATTTTTCACGCTCTGTTCAAAAATTAAGCTCTTTCTACAAGGCCTGAACGTAAGCAGGAAGTACATACGTACATTCTCTGGGTTCCACCATTAACCTTGACTCTGACAGATTTAACGTTCGCTTTCCACATCTTGTTGGATCTTCTATGGGAATGGCTCACTTGAATTCCGAAATGAGCTGCCTTTTCACAGATTGCACACTTAGCCATACTATTGCACCTCCTTAAACGTTACTTGGATTTTATAGTAGAAAAATCCACAACAATGGTATAATACCAGAAACTATCAAAATTTGCAAGCGAAAAAATAAAAATTTATTTCTTTTTTTAGTGAAATAGTGTATACTGTCACTAGAAAAAGATAGGAGGCTCGTATATGAAGGGAAGAATCAGCAATAAAATGGGCGAGATCCAGATCAACCCGGATGTGATCGCTTTATATGCAGGAACCATCGCTGTGGAGTGTTTCGGTATTGTCGGAATGGCAGCTGTAAGCATGAAAGACGGACTTGTAAAACTTTTAAAAAGGGAAAGTCTGACCCATGGTATTAATGTGGACATTAAGGAAAATAAAATATCAATTGATTTTCATGTGATCGTATCCTATGGGGTCAGCATATCAGCAGTATCTGACAACTTAATTGAAAGCGTGAAATACAGAGTAGAAGAATTCACCGGCATGGAGGTAGAAAAGATCAATATCTTCGTGGAAGGTGTCAGAGTGATTGACTAGGAGGAAGTAACCTGTGGGTATAAGTACAATTAATGCCGGAATGGTAAAAAATGCGTTTCTGGCAGGAGCAAAAGGCCTTGCGGCCAAGAAAGAATGGATTAATGAGCTGAATGTATTTCCAGTTCCGGATGGAGATACAGGAACGAACATGACCCTTACGATCATGGCTGCAGCAAAAGAAGTAGCAGGACTTGAAAATCCTTCTATGGATCAGCTGGCAAAGGCCATCTCTTCCGGTTCCTTAAGAGGAGCAAGAGGAAATTCCGGCGTTATCCTTTCCCAGCTTTTAAGAGGATTTACAAAAGAAATCAAAACCGTTGATGAGATCGACGTTACCACACTGGCAAATGCCATGATGCGCGGAACCGAGACTGCTTATAAGGCAGTTATGAAGCCAAAAGAAGGAACCATCTTAACCGTTGCCAAGGGAATGGCAGACAAAGCTCTGGAAATGGCAGTAGAAACAGATGACATTGAAGAGTTTGCCAAGGCAGTGATCGAGGAAGGTGACAGAGTTTTAAATCTGACTCCGGAAATGCTTCCTGTATTAAAACAGGCAGGTGTAGTAGACTCCGGCGGTCAGGGACTGATGCAGGTGATCAAGGGTGCTTTTGATGGTCTGACCGGCAAAGTTACCGATTTTACACTGGAAGAAGGAACAGCTTCTGCTCATGCATCAGAGGCAAAGCCGGCTGTACAGACAGGAAACGGCGCTTCCAGAACCGATATTGATACAGCTGATATTAAATTTGGTTACTGCACCGAGTTTATTATTAAATTAGAAAAAGAATACACCGATGAGGACGAAGCGGAACTGAAGAAATACTTAGGTTCTATTGGTGACTCTTTAGTAGTCGTTTCTGATGATGAGATCGTAAAGATCCATGTACACACCAATCATCCGGGACTTGCTTTTGAGAAAGGTCTTACCTACGGTTCTTTATCCCGTATGAAAGTTGACAATATGCGTGAAGAGCATGAAGAACGTGTGATCCAGGACTCTGAACGTCTTGCAAAAGAGCAGGCACAGGCTGATGCGGCAAAAACAGAAGAGACACAGCCGGAAGAGCAGACAGAGCGCAAAGAATACGGTTTTATCGCAGTATCCTGCGGTGATGGATTAAGTGAGATCTTTAAGGGAATTGGCACTGATTATCTGATCGAAGGCGGCCAGACCATGAATCCAAGTACAGAGGATATGTTAAATGCCATTGCTCATGTAAATGCAGATCACATTTTTATCCTTCCTAATAATAAGAACATTATCATGGCTGCAAACCAGGCAAGAGATCTGACTGAGGATAAGGAGATCATCGTTATCCCGTCAAAGACTGTTCCTCAGGGAATTACAGCATTAGTAAACTTTATGCCTGATCTTACTTCTCAGGAAAACCTGGAAAATATGACAGCTGAGATGGAACGTGTAAAGACTGCCCAGATCACTTATGCAGTGCGTACTACCAATATCGACGGCATGGATATTGAAAAGGGCGATATTATGGCGATCGGTGACAAGGGTATGCTGGCAGTAGAACATTCTCCGGAAGAAGCGGCTAAGGCAGCTTTAAAGGCAATGTTAGATGATGAAAGCGAACTGGTAACGATTTACTATGGCTGCGATGTTAAAGAAGAAGATGCCGAGAAACTGAAGGAAGAGGCAGAAAGTTTATTCCCGGATAAGGAACTGGAACTTCAGTATGGCGGACAGCCTATCTACTATTATATGATTTCAGCAGAATAAACTGCCGGTTCATATGACTATAAGGAGGTATCGTTTATGAACGAAGATTTCAGAATGGAACAGGGCTACAAGGAAGCGGCTTATGGAGACAGCCTTGGCAGATATACAGCAAAGACATTTGGTTGGATGTTTATCGGTCTCCTTATTACATTTGGTGTAGCAATTGGAATGTATATGACAGATGGTCTGTATTATGTAAGCCGGGTACCAGGCTGGTACTACATCTTGTTTATCGCAGAGATTGGCATCGTTGTATACCTGTCAGCACGGATCAACCAGATGACAGTAGGTATGGCAAGAACCATGTTTTTCCTGTATGCAGCTGTAAACGGTATTGTATTCAGCGTTTATTTCCTTGTATTTGATGTAGTATCTTTATGGATGGCATTTGCTATTACTGCTGCATTTTTCGGCGTTATGGCGCTGATCGGATATTTTGGAAATATCAATTTCTCTGCGCTGCGTCCATTTATGATGGCAGGACTGATCTTTTTAGCAGGTTTCTGGCTGTTGTCCATGTTTATCAATCTGTCTGCTTATGAGACAGTTGTATGCGCTATCGGTATTTTCATTTTCCTGATTGTTACTGCTTATGATGCAAAGAAGATCCAGGCATTTTACAGCTACTATGGAAATGTTCCGGAAATGGCTACAAAATCTTCTATTTTTGCAGCATTACAGCTGTATCTTGATTTTATCAACCTGTTTGTTTATCTACTTCGTTTTGTAGGAAGAAGACGTAGATGATAGTCATTGGCGAATGAACCGTCTGCGTTAGCAGACAGTAAACCACATTTGTGGGATATTTGAATGCAAGAGCCCGTCCGGTAAGGATGGGCTGTTGTAAATATATGAGATCAAGGGGAGAAAAATATGTTAATAGGAGCATTAGAAGCAGGCGGCACTAAAATGGTCTGCGCACTGGGAAGAGAAGACGGAACGATCATTGAACAGGTTTCCATTCCGACTACTACGCCGGAGGAGACTATCCCAAAGATCACAGCATACTTCAAAGATAAGGGAATTGAAGCGCTGGGAATTGGAGCTTTCGGACCTGTGGGAGTAGATCCGAAAGCAGATAATTACGGTTATATCCTTGAAACACCAAAGCTGGCATGGAGAAATAAGGATCTCCTTGGCGGTCTGAAAAAAGAACTGAATGTTCCTATGGGGATTGATACAGATGTAAATGGTTCCTGCCTGGGCGAAGTAACATATGGCTGCGCTAAGGGACTGGACAGTGTTGTTTATATCACCATTGGAACCGGCGTTGGTGTTGGTGTATGGGTAAACGGAGGACTTCTTCACGGTATGCTCCATCCGGAAGGTGGACATATCCTGTTAAACCGTCATCCGGAAGATGAAAAAGGCGGCATCTGCCCGAACCATAAAAACTGCCTTGAGGGCTTTGCAAGCGGCCCATCTATTGAAGCACGATGGGGCAAGAAAGCCATTGAATTAAAAGATGATCCAAAGGTGTGGGAGATCGAAAGCTACTATATTGCACAGGCAATTACAGATTATATTATGATCCTTTCACCACAGAAGATCATTTTAGGCGGCGGCGTTATGCATCAGGAACAGTTATTTACACTGATCCGTGAGAAAGTAAAGACAATGGTAGCAGGATATATCAATACGAAAGAATTACAGGATATAGATCATTATATCGTTCCTGCAAGTCTTCATGATGATCAGGGTATCATGGGTGCTATCAAATTAGGTTTAAATGCACTGGAGCAGGCAAAGAAATGAGTAACAGTGAGCCTGTAAGTTCCCTTAAAGGGATTGGAGAGAAAACCGGAAAATTATTTGAAAAGCTGGGGGTCATCACTATTGATGACCTTCTTTCCTATTATCCAAGAGCTTATGATACCTATGAGCCGCCTGTGCCTGTAGGCCAGTTAAAAGAGCAGATGGTCATGAGCGTGGCAGCCGCCCTTCCAAAGCCGCCGGACCTTCTGCGTACAGGAAAGATCCAGATGGTCTCTGCCTATGTTCGTGATATAACAGGTGCGCTGCAGCTTGCGTGGTATAATATGCCTTATATGCGCGCCAATATCAAAAGCGGGCAGATGTATGTATTCCGGGGAAAAGTAGTAAAAAAACGGGGCCGTCTGATGATGGAGCAGCCGGAAGTCTTTACGGAAGAAGCCTATGAAACAGTAGTAAATTCCATGCAGCCGGTGTATGGACAGACAAGAGGCTTAAGCAATAAAACCATTGTAAAAGCAGAAAAACAGGCTCTGGAAAACAGACAGATGAAGCGGGAATATATGCCTGCTTTTTTACGCAGAAAATATGAGTTGGCAGAGATTAATTATGCCTTAGAGCATATCCATTTTCCAAGAGACCAGAAGGAACTTTTATTTGCCAGAAAACGTCTTGTATTTGACGAGTTTTTCATGTTTTTAGTAGGAGTGCGCCGGTTAAAAGAGAGCAGGGAAGGAAAGAAAACAGAGTTTGTGATCCGGCCCGGTGAAGAGACAGGACGCTTAAAGGAGTCGCTGCCCTATGCACTGACCTCTGCCCAGGAACGTACCTTGCAGGAAGTATTTTCAGACCTGCAAAAAGGCTGTGTGATGAACCGCTTAGTCCAGGGTGATGTAGGTTCCGGTAAGACGGTTATTGCCATCCTGGCACTTCTTGCAGCAGCGGAAAATGGCTACCAGGGCGCTTTGATGGTGCCTACGGAGGTGCTGGCAAGACAGCATTTCGAGTCCATCACGAAAATGTTTGAAACCAGCGGTATTGATAAAAAAGTTGTCCTTATCACCGGTTCCATGACAGCCAAAGAAAAACGGATCGCCTATGAAAAAACTGCCTCCCATGAGGCAGATATTATTATCGGCACCCATGCGCTGATCCAGGAAAAGGTGATCTATGATAAACTGGCTCTGGTGATCACCGATGAGCAGCACCGGTTTGGCGTTGGTCAGAGGGAACTTTTAAGTGAAAAGGGACATACACCTCATGTTCTGGTCATGAGTGCAACACCGATCCCCCGTACACTGGCTATCATATTGTATGGGGATCTGGATATCTCTGTAATTGATGAGCTTCCTGCAGGTCGCCAGGTGATCAAAAACTGCGTGGTAGATACCAGCTACCGGCCAAAAGCCTATGCTTTTATTGAAAAACAGGTAGAAGCAGGCCGTCAGGCCTATGTGATCTGTCCTATGGTAGAAGCCAGCGAGATGATCGAAGGGGAAAATGTTCTGGATTATTCTAAAACACTGCGGGATGCGCTTCCTGAGTCCGTTAATGTAGAATATCTTCATGGAAAAATGAAGGCAAAAGAGAAGAATAAGATCATGGAACGGTTTGCGGCAGGAGAGATTCAGGTCCTTGTGTCTACTACGGTTATCGAGGTTGGAGTAAACGTGCCAAATGCTACCGTGATGATGATCGAAAATGCAGAACGCTTCGGTTTGGCTCAGCTGCACCAGTTAAGAGGCCGTGTAGGTCGAGGCAGTCACCAGTCTTATTGTATCATGGTCAATGGCTCCGGCGGAAAAGATACTATGGAACGCCTGGATATCTTAAACCGTTCTAACGATGGTTTCTATATTGCGTCAGAAGATCTGAAATTGCGTGGCCCGGGAGATATTTTTGGTGTACGCCAGAGCGGTGATCTGGAATTCCGTATTGGCGATGTGTTCACAGATGCAAACCTGTTAAAGCAGGTTTCAGAAGAGGTCAATGAAATACTGGATGATGACCCGGAACTGGAAAAAGAAGAACATCTGGAATTAAAGCGCCAGGTAGACTCTTATTTAGGGGACCGGTATGAGAAATTGAACTTGTAAGATAATATTCCAGAAAAAATGGCGTCAAAAAAACCACCCCGGACAGAAAATCCTGCCTGGGGTGATCTTTTCTTAGCACTAAGGAGTTTTACTTACCTGCCATCTGGCGTTCCTGGTTCTCGATCATTTTCTTGACCATATAGCCGCCTACAGAACCATTCTGTGCAGAGGTAAGGTTGCCGTTGTAACCGTTGCTTAAAGGTACTCCAAGCTCGTTGGCTACCTCCATTTTAAATCGATCCATGGCTTCCTTTGCTTCAGGTACGTTTGTTTTGTTTGTGTTGTTAGACATAATAAAACGCCTCCTTAATTGAGAAAGTGCTCTTTTGTTTTAAGAGCTTGTTGTTTGTTACGTTCTTAGTATGTGACCATCTTAAGATAATACACTAGAAGGTTCTGCGTAAATTGTTAAAAAATGCAAAATCCTTAAAAAAACCTTGTATTAAGTAAATTTTCATATTATACTTGTTGGGAATGAAAACAGAGCAGAAGTACGATACAGGCTGCTCATACAGGAGTTTATATTACATGAGAGTAATTGCTGGCAGCGCAAGAAGGCTGCTTTTAAAGACAATAGAAGGTATGGATACAAGACCTACCACAGACCGGATCAAGGAAACTTTATTTAATATGTTAAATACCCAGATCCCGGGCTGTACTTTTCTGGACCTGTTTTCCGGAAGCGGAGCGATCGGTATCGAAGCTTTGAGCCGGGGCGCAAAACAGGCATTTTTTGTGGAAAGTAATCCGGAGGCAGTTTCCTGTATCCGGGAAAATTTAAGCCGCACCCATTTAGAAGAGGGAGCGCTGGTGTTAAACTGTGATGTGATCGCAGGACTGAAAAAATTAGAGGGAAGAAATCCACGGTTTGATATTATTTTTATGGATCCGCCATATAACCATGAATTTGAAAACCGTGTTTTAGAATATCTTTCCAGTTCACCTATGGTGACAGAAGATACTCTGATCATTATAGAAGCTTCCAAGGAAACGGATTTTGACTGGCTTTCTGACGCAGGCTTTCATATGATAAAAGAAAAAGTATACAAGACCAACAAGCATATATTTGCTGGCAAGGGGGCATAAATGAGAGTCGCAGTATATCCGGGAAGTTTTGATCCGGTTACATTAGGACATATTGATATTATACAGCGTACTTCTAAGATGTTTGACAAAGTGATCATCGGTGTTTTGAAAAACCGTTCCAAATCACCATTGTTTACTGCAGAGGAAAGAGTGGAGCTGTTAAAGGAAGTGACTGCGGATATTCCAAATGTAGAGGTGCAGTCTTTTCAGGGCCTTCTGATCGATTTTGTCCGTCAAAATCAGGCAAATGTGATCGTAAGAGGATTAAGAGCGATCACAGATTTTGAGTATGAACTTCAGATGGCGCAGACCAATCGAGTGATCGCGCCGGAGATCGATACTATATTTTTAACCACGAATTTGAAATATTCCTATCTCAGTTCCAGTATTGTAAAAGAAATCGCAGAATTTAACGGCGATATTAAAGAATTTTTACATCCTATTGTTGTAGAACGGGTGAAAGAAAAGCTGGAAGAGATGAAAAACGTATAGAGTATGTAATAGATACACGTAATAAACCAAAGGAGAACGATAAAATGAGCAGAATTGAACAGTTGATCAGTGAAATTGAAGAATACATAGACAGTTGTAAATTCCAGGCTCTGTCCAACAGCAAGATCATTGTTAATAAGGAAGAAATGGAAGAGCTGTTAGTAGAGCTTCGGATGCGTATCCCGGATGAGATCAAGAAATACCAGAAGATCATCAGCCAGCAGGAGACCATTTTAAGTGATGCCCAGGCTCAGTCTGAGTCTATGCTGGCAGACGCAAAGAAACAGTCTGACTCCATGATCGCACAGGCTACAGAGCAGGCAAACACCATGGTAGAGCAGGCAACCGAACAGGCTAATTCTATGGTAGCACAGGCGGATGCACAGACCAACGAGATGGTCAATGACCATGAGATCATGCAGCGTGCTTATGCACATGCAAACGAAGTAGTTGAGCAGGCAAATGTCCAGGCTCAGGCAATCGTAGATGCAGCTGTTAATGATGCAAACAATATCCGCCAGGGTGCGATCCAGTATACAGACGATATGCTGCGCAGCCTTCAGAATATTATGGATCATACCATGGAAACTGCAAAGGGACGTTTTGACTCCTTTATGAGTTCCATGCAGTCCAGCTATGACATTGTAACCAACAACCGTAAGGAACTGTCTGGTGGTCTTGTACAGCAGGAACCGGAAGCACAGGCAGCACCTCAGGAAGAAAAGAAGGAAGAAGCTTAAATTTCTGAAAGGGATCAGATTTTTAAGAGAATCCAAAAGAATACGCAGGAAAGTAAACTGTGAAGGGCTTTCCAGAAGATATAATGCCGGATGGAGAGTCCGGCATTTTTTCTGCCGCTGTGCATTGTAAGAACACTGCGGGTCTGGAAAATACCGCTGATACCGCCAAAAGCAACACTTGCAGTGACTAAGAGCAGACCAGTGAGACCGGATGTATGTTCGCAGATGGTTTGGATCCCGGTAGTGATCTCTAAAAGCCCCATAAGAGCAGGTTTTGAAATAACAGGGCCGGGAAGGGGCAGCTTAAAAAGATACAGGGATAAGATGGAAAACAGCATGATATAAAGCCCGATTTTTTCCATAGTTTCAAGGCAGCTCATCAGGTGCTCATCCAGGGAGAAGGAAGAAATGGGTGCTGTGTGAGAGACACCGGACCAGACAGAAGGACGTATCTTCCTGTCCTTTTTGGATTTTTTATCATAATAATGCCTTGCCAGATAAGAAATGGGAAAAACTGGAAGATAAAGGGCTGCAAGGAAGGGAAAAAGAGGAAATTTTATGGAAGGTGGAAGGAGCTTCTGTCCTTCCATCACTGTATAACCGGTGAGGAACATAGGGCTTGGATGATTGCAGATGGAGAGAAGATAGCAGGCTTCTTCCCAGGAAATCTGTCCCCTTTCTAATAAGTCCCGGTCCATTTTAGCCCCCATGGGATAGCCGCATAACAGTCCGGTGAGAAAAACGAAGCCTGCAGGCTGAGAAAAGTGGAATACTCCGGATAATAAAGGAGAAAAGGGCTTTACAACAAGACCTACAGCGCCCATGGCAGCAATGACGCCGGTTCCGATCATAAAAGGCAGCAAAGTAGGCAAAACTGTGTAAGCCCAGAGAAGGAGTCCCTTTCTGGCACCTTCCAAAGCGGTACCCGGAGAGAGCAAAAGCAGGATAAGAAAGAACAGGGCCAGAAGGCTTAAGAGGATCCGTTTCATAGGGCCTCCGGTTAAATGCAGGGTTTGTTTTAATATATGGCCGGATCTTTTGAAAAATGATGTTTAAGTAGTAGCATGTATAAGGAGCAGGATATGACAGATGTGAAACAGCTGCCGGAAGCGTTCTTAAAGGAAATGGAACAGCTTTTAGGAGATGAATATGAGGCATATATAAAAAGCTATGAGGAAGCGTGGAAACCAGGTCTGCGTGTAAATACATTGAAAATTATGCCGGAGGAATTTAAAAATCTTTCCCACCTGGAACTGACACCTGTAGACTGGACGGAAAAGGGATTTTATTATGAAGACACAGAACGTCCTGCCAGACATCCTTTTTATTATGCCGGTCTTTATTATCTTCAGGAGCCCAGTGCCATGGCACCAGCGGCTGTGCTTCCGGTAGAACCGGGAGATAAGGTCTTAGACGTATGTGCGGCACCGGGAGGAAAAAGTACGGAACTGGCAGCAAAACTTCAGGGAAAAGGAATGCTTGTATCCAATGACATCAGTTATTCCAGGGCAAGAGCATTACTTAAAAACCTGGAACTGGCAGGAGCAGAAAATATTTCTGTTTTAAGTGAAGAACCGGGAAAACTGGCAGCTGTATGGCCGGAGTTTTTTGATAAGATTTTAGTAGATGCACCATGTTCCGGGGAAGGAATGTTTCGCAGGGAAGAGGATATGGTAAAGGACTGGGTAAGCAGAGGCCCCTCTTATTACAGCTCAATCCAGAGGGAGATCTTAGAGCAGGCTGTGGCCATGTTAAAACCAGGAGGAATGATGCTTTATTCTACCTGTACCTTCTCAAAAAAAGAAGATGAGGAAAATGTGGCGTATATTTTAGAAAAATATCCATCCATGGAACTGGTTCCTATTGATAAAGAGCAGTTTAAGGGACTTTCGGATGGTTTTGGATATCCACAGACTGCCCGCCTGTTCCCACACCGGATCCAGGGGGAAGGACATTTCCTGGCATTATTCCACAAGAAAGAGGATGAAAATGGTTCTGGCAGTGGTGCAGCTGTTTTGAGGCTATCAGGAGATGAAAAAGAGGCTTCAAAGCGGGCCAAGGAAGCAGGCAAACAGGAAGATCTGATGAAATTTCTGAAAAACTGCAGGAAGGAATGGGATTTAGGCCGTATCTATATCCGGGATGAGCAGGTATATTATCTGCCGGAGGGCTTAAAAACAGGACTTCCGCTGCGGTTTTTGCGAACAGGGCTGCATCTGGGTGAGTTAAAGAAAGGTCGTTTTGAACCATCCCAGGCGTTTGCAATGGCATTAAAAAAAGACGAATATCCGGTACGCCTTGATCTGAAAACAGAGGATGAACGTGTGATCCGCTATTTAAAAGGAGAAACGATCATTCTTGTAAATGAGGAAGAACCGGTAAAGGGCTGGTGTCTGGTTACAGTAGAAGGCTTTCCTTTAGGCTGGGCCAAAGGCAATGGAATGACCCTTAAAAATAAATACTATGCAGGCTGGCGCTGGCAGTAAGAGAGGATAAATGAAATATGGCAGAAAAGAAGAAAAAAGCTTCTAATTCCAGTATGCGCCTGGACAAATTTCTGGTGGAAATGGGAAAAGGAAGCCGCAGCCAGATCAAGGAAATGGCGAAAAAAGGACGGATCCAGGTAAATGGAACTGTGATAAAGGCAACGGATGGAAAAATAGATCCGGAAAAAGATGTGGTCTTACTGGACGGACAGCCGGTTTCTTATGCACACACAGAATATTTTATGTTAAATAAACCGGCAGGTACTGTATCAGCTACAGAGGATGGGAAATATCCTACTGTAATAAGTCTGATCGACGCTGCTTTGCGCAAGGACCTGTTTCCGGTGGGACGTCTGGATCTGGATACAGAGGGACTGCTGCTGATCACCAACGACGGGGCAATGGCTCATGAGCTGCTGTCTCCGAAGAAACATGTAGATAAAATATACCTGGCTTACATAGAGGGAACACTTCCAAAGGATGCCAAAAAGCAGATGCAGGAAGGCCTTATAATAGAAGAAGGTGTAAAAACACTTCCTGCAGAGCTGGTCATATTAGACCCGCCGGCGGGAATGAAAGAGGGACTGACTGCAGTTTCACTGCGGATCCATGAAGGAAAATTCCACCAGGTAAAAAGGATGTTTGAAGTTTTAGGCTGTAAAGTGGTATACTTAAAACGTATGACCATGGGGCCGCTGGTATTGGATCCGTCTTTAAAGCCGGGAGAGTACCGGGCATTAAAGGAAGAAGAACTTAAGGCTCTTGAACGAAAGATCAATGAGAAAGAACGAACGCATATTTTAGACGGCATTTCTGCTGTTTTATTTGACTTAGATGGCACTCTGGTGGACTCCATGTGGATGTGGGAAGCTATTGATGTTGAATATCTGGGCCGTTATGGTCTGGAATGCCCGTCTGATCTGCAAAAAGCCATTGAGGGAATGAGTTTTTCAGAAACAGCAGTATATTTTAAGGAACGTTTTAATCTGCCAGACTCTATTGAAGAGATTAAACAGGCGTGGGTGGAAATGTCTCTGGAAAAATACCAGAAGGAAGTACCTGTAAAACCGGGGGTAAGGGAATTTCTGGAAGAAATTTCCATCCGGGGCATTAAAGCAGGTATTGCTACCAGCAACGGAAGGGAAATGGTAGATGCTGTATTAAAGTCTTTAGGACTGGAACAATATTTCCAGGTAGTTGCCACTGCCTGTGAAGTGGCAGCCGGAAAACCGGCACCGGATATTTACCTGGAGGTGGCAAGAAGGCTGGGCGCAAAACCGGAAAACTGTCTGGTATTTGAGGATGTTCCGGCCGGTATCATGGCAGGAAAAAATGCGGGAATGAAGGTCATTGCAGTAGAAGATGATTTTTCAGAGACAATGAAAGAAGAAAAGGAACAGCTGGCTGACCGGCTGATCCATGATTTTTACGAGGTTTTATAAATGGTACATGATTATTTACCGATCAACAGAGAAGATATGAAAAAAAGGGGCTGGGAACAGTGCGATTTCGTCTATGTTTCCGGTGATGCCTATGTAGACCATCCTTCTTTTGGAACGGCCATTATTTCAAGGCTGTTGGAAGCACATGGTTATAAGGTAGGTATCATTGCCCAGCCGGACTGGAAGGACAATAAGAGCATCCAGATCTTAGGACGGCCAAGACTGGGATTTTTGGTGTCTGCGGGAAATATGGATTCCATGGTAAACCATTATTCCGTATCCAAAAAGCGCAGAAAAGAGGACTCCTATACTCCTGGTGGGGTAATGGGAAAAAGACCGGACTATGCAGTGGTGGTATACTGCAACCTGATCCGTTCTGCTTATAAAGATGTGCCTATCATTGCCGGAGGTATTGAGGCAAGCCTTCGCCGTCTGGCTCATTATGATTACTGGTCCAATAAGATGAAGCGGTCCATTTTGCTGGATGCCCAGGCAGATATTATTTCCTATGGAATGGGAGAACATTCCATTGTGGAACTGGCAGATGCATTGGACAGCGGACTGGATATTAAGGATATTACTTTTATAGACGGTACGGTTTATAAGACAAAGAGCCTGGAGTCTGTTTATGATTATAAGCTGCTTCCGGACTATACAGAGCTGTTAGAAGATAAGAAACGGTACGCAGAAAGCTTTTTTGTACAGTACAGCAATACAGATCCGTTTTCCGGAAAACGTCTGGTGGAACCTTATGAGGGCAAAGTTTATGTGGTACAGAACCCGCCTGCAAAGCCACTGACACAGGATGAGATGGATGATGTGTATGCTCTGCCATATATGAGAAGCTATCATCCTTCTTATGAGGCAGCCGGTGGCGTCCCGGCTATCCGTGAGATCAAATTCAGCCTAATCAGCAACAGAGGCTGTTTTGGTGCATGCAGCTTCTGCGCACTGACTTTCCATCAGGGAAGGATCATCCAGGCAAGAAGCCATGAGTCATTGGTGGATGAGGCAAAACTTCTTACAGAAGAGCCTGATTTTAAGGGATATATCCATGATGTTGGCGGACCTACTGCCAATTTCCGTTTCCCTGCCTGCGAAAAACAGCTGACTAAGGGTGCCTGCCCTAATAAGCAGTGTCTGTTCCCTGAACCATGTAAGAACCTGCGTGCGGACCACAGTGATTATATTTCACTCTTAAGAAAGCTGCGTGCGATCCCAAAGGTAAAGAAAGTATTCATCCGTTCCGGTATCCGTTTTGACTATCTGTTAAAGGACCCGGGAAAGAAGTTTTTACGGGAACTTTGCGAATACCATGTAAGCGGCCAGCTGAAAGTTGCGCCGGAGCATGTGGCAGATAAGGTGCTCATGCGCATGGGCAAGCCGAAAAACAGTGTATACAGAGAGTTTGTAAAAGAATACAAGCAGATGAATGAGAAGCTGGGAAAGGACCAGTATCTGGTGCCTTATCTGATGTCTTCCCATCCAGGTTCTTCTATGAAAGAGGCGGTGGAGCTGGCGGAGTATTTAAGAGATCTGGGCTACATGCCGGAGCAGGTACAGGACTTTTATCCGACACCGTCAACCATTTCCACCTGCATGTATTATACAGGATATGACTGCCGTACCATGGAAAAGGTGTATGTGCCTGTTAATCCTCATGAGAAGGCTATGCAGAGAGCGCTGATCCAGTACCGGAACCCGAAAAATTATGACCTGGTGGCAGAGGCTCTTAAGATTGCCGGAAGAACGGATCTGATCGGCTTTGATAAGAAATGTCTGATCAAGCCAAGGAATTTTGATAAGAGCGCTCATGATGAGAAAGAGTTTCGTGGACATGGGGGAGTTTCCGGCGGCAAGAATGCGGTTGGCAGGAATGAAAACAGCAGGAATGGAAATAACAGGAATACAGCAGGAAAAAATACTGGTGGAAGAAATACAGGCGCAAGCGGCAGAAATATGGAAAAGCTGTCAGGAAGCAAGATGAATGCAGCGAAAACTGCAGGTAAGAAAAAAGGCATCCGAAACGTTCATAAAAAGAAAGGAAACTGACAATGAAAATTGCTGTTATAACAGGAGCATCTTCTGGAATGGGCTGGGAATGCGCCATCCGCTTATGGGAGCAGTTTCCAGGACTGGATGAGATCTGGGCAGTGGGAAGACGAAAAGAGCGCCTGGTAAAACTGGAAGAAAAAGTAAATATTCCGGTGCGTAAATTTGTTCTGGATCTGAGTCAGGAAAAAGAACGGGAGATCTTAAAAGCTGAGTTAGAACGCTTGAAACCCCAGGTGAAATTTCTGGTAAATGCAGCTGGTTTTGGAAAGATCGGAAATGTATGTGATCTGTCTGAAAAAGACCAGTCAGGAATGGTGCAGGTAAACTGTACTGCTCTGACAGCTGTTACCACCATGGTCCTTCCTTTTATGTCTCAGAACAGCCGCATCCTGCAGTTTGCTTCCAGTGCAGCCTTTCTGCCCCAGCCGGGCTTTGCAGTATATGCAGCTTCAAAGGCCTATGTGTTAAGCTACAGCCGGGCATTAAACAGGGAATTAAAGGGCAGAAAGATATTTGTAACTGCCATTTGCCCGGGACCGGTGCGCACAGAATTTTTTGATATTGCACAGACAACAGGTGAAATTCCATTATACAAAAAACTGGTTATGGCAGCACCGGGAAAGGTTGTGGCAAAAGCAATCCGGGACAGCATTGCAGGAAGAGAAATTTCTGTCTATGGGCTTTTTATGAATGCATTCTGGATCCTTGCAAAAGTGTTTCCACACAGCCTGATCTTAGATATGATGGAAAAGATAGAGTACTTACCGGGAAAGGATCGTTGGTAAAATGCAGAAACTGAAAGTGGCCTCCAATGAGGCAGGACAGAGGCTGGATAAGCTGCTGTCCAAATATTTAAGCCAGGCAGGAAAAGGCTTTCTTTATAAGATGATGCGAAAGAAAAACATTACCTTAAATGGAAAGAAGTGTGATGGTTCTGAACGGGTGGAAGAAGGGGATGAGATCAGTCTGTTTCTGGCAGATGAGACCATTGAAAAGTTTTCGGCGCCTCTTCCAGAACTGGCAGCATTAGGAAAAGAAAAAGACAGAAATTCGGGAAAAGCCGGGAAAAACGGGGAAAATGGAAACAGGAAGAAAAAACAGGAGTTATCTATCGTATACGAAGATAAAAATGTTTTGATCGTAAATAAACCTTCCGGAATGCTTTCACAGAAAGCAAAAGAAGGGGATGTTTCCCTAAATGAGCACATTTTAAATTATCTCATTGACTCCGGGCATCTGCCGGTAAGCCAGCTGCGCACGTTCCGGCCTTCGATCTGCAACCGTCTGGATCGCAATACCAGTGGTCTGGTAGTTGCCGGAACTTCTTTAGCCGGACTTCAGATCATGAACGGGGTCTTAAAAGACAGGAGCATCCATAAATATTATCAGTGTATCGTCAAAGGCAAGATCGATAAGCCCCAGATGATCGCCGGTTTCTTAAAGAAAGATGAAGCCCAAAATACGGTGCAGATCTATCCGTTAGAAGTGGAAGGCAGTGTTCCTATTATGACGGAATACGTGCCTGTAAAGAGCAGTGATACAGCAACACTTTTGCGGGTCACGCTGATCACTGGGCGCAGCCATCAGATCCGTGCCCATCTGGCTTCTATTGGCCATCCTATTTTAGGAGATTTTAAGTATGGAGATCCAAAGTTGAATGAGCAGATCCAGAAGAAATATAAAGTGCGCTCCCAGCTTTTACATTCCTGGAAACTTGTCATGCCGGAAAAGCTGGCACAGCCTCTGGATTATCTGTCAGGAAAAGAGTTTATCGCTCCTTTGCCTGCTGCTTTTAAGAAGGTATTAAAAGGAGAAGGATTGGAGACAGCGGAGTCAAATTCTTGACAGAAAAGTGGCTTTGGGGTATGCTAATTCATATAACTGTAACAATTATATAACGAGAGGATAAAATACAATGGGAAAGATCATATTAACCGGCGACCGTCCAACCGGACGCCTTCATGTAGGACATTATGTAGGTTCTTTAAAGAGAAGAGTAGAGCTTCAGAATTCTGGTCAGTTTGATGAGATCTACATCATGATCGCAGATGCACAGGCTCTTACAGATAATGCAGATAACCCTGAAAAAGTACGTCAGAACATCATTGAGGTAGCATTAGACTATCTGGCTTGTGGTCTGGATCCTGCAAAATCCACTTTATTTATCCAGTCCCAGGTACCGGAGCTTTGCGAGATGACTTTCTACTATATGGATCTGGTAACTGTATCCAGATTACAGCGTAATCCTACTGTAAAAACCGAGATCCAGATGCGTAATTTCGAGACCAGCATCCCAGTTGGTTTCTTTACCTACCCGATCAGCCAGGCAGCAGATATTACTGCATTTAAGGCAACCACCGTTCCGGTTGGTGAAGACCAGGCTCCAATGATCGAGCAGACTCGTGAGATCGTTCACAAGTTTAATACCGTATACGGCGGCAATCTGGTAGAGCCTGAGATCCTGCTTCCAGACAATAAAGCATGTCTGCGTCTGCCAGGTATCGACGGAAAGGCAAAAATGAGCAAGTCCTTAGGAAACTGCATCTATCTGTCCGACTCCGAAGAAGAAATCAAGAAGAAGATCATGTCCATGTTCACAGACCCGAACCACCTGCGCGTTCAGGATCCGGGACAGGTAGAAGGAAATCCAGTATTTATCTATCTGGATGCATTCTGCCGTGATGAGCACTTTGAAAAATATCTGCCAGATTACAAGAACCTGGATGAATTAAAGGCTCATTATATGAGAGGCGGCCTTGGAGACGTTAAGGTTAAGAAGTTCTTAAACAACGTGATCCAGGATGAACTTCGCCCGATCAGAGAACGCAGAAAAGAGATCGCAAAAGACATTCCAGCTGTATACAAGATCCTGGAAGAGGGAAGCATCAAGGCAGAAAAGAAAGCAGCACAGACCCTTGCAGAGATGAAGCGCGCTATGAAGATCAACTACTTTGAAGATAAGGAGCTGATCGCAGAGCAGGCAGCTAGATTTTCCAGTGAGGCAGATGCGTAAGTATATCTGAAAAAGCGATAAAAGATCGTATAAGTTTTTATATAAGGTCATATGAAAAAACCGCCCGGACCGATCAAGTCCGGGCGGTTTTTCATAACTGTATTTACATAACGATCAATTCATACTTTCTTGAACCAAGCCCAATCTTTTCTGCATGTTCCAGGCAGCTTCTCCACTCAGACTCTGGAGTAGAGTTGCAGAAGTGATCGTGGTGGTCTACGAAACCTTTTTTTGCTATGTTCTTTGCAAGCTGGCTTCCTGGCATTGGGGTGGCTTTGAGGCAGGCGTCTACGCAGGCCTGATCCAGTGCCAGCGGGTCGAAGGAGGCGAACATTCCAATATTTGGAAGGATCGGAACGTCATTTTCACCATGGCAGTCGCAGTTAGGGGATACATCTACTACCAGGGAAATATGGAAGTTTGGACGGCCGTCTACAACCGCTTTGGTATACTCAGCCATACGGCAGTTTAACAGTTCATTTGCAGTATCGTTGTCAAATGCAATGGCATCGAAGTTGCAGGCACCCAGGCAGCGGCCGCAGCCTACGCAGTGTTCCTGATCTACATGCATTTTTCTGGCAGTTTCATCAAAGATCAGACCGCCGTTGGCACATTCCTTCTGGCATTTGCGGCAGCCTTTGCAGACATCCTGCTCAATGTGTGGTTTGCCGCTGCTGTGCTGGTCTTTCTTTCCGGCTCTGGAACCGCAGCCCATACCGATGTTTTTGATAGTTCCGCCAAAACCAGTCATTTCATGGCCTTTAAAATGAGTCAGGCTGATAAATACGTCAGCATCCATGATCGCACGGCCGATCTTTGCTTCTTTTACATATTCCCCGCCTGCTACCGGCACATCTACATCATCTGTACCTTTCAGACCGTCACCAATAAGGATAGGACATCCTACAGTCAGCGGTGTAAATCCATTTTCCCAGGCACATTCCAGGTGCTCTAAAGCGTTTTTGCGGCTTCCTGGATACATGGTATTACAGTCAGTAAGAAATGGCTTTCCGCCAAACTCCTTTACTACGTCTGCAACCGCTTTTGCATAGTTAGGACGAAGATAACTGATATTTCCCAGTTCTCCGAAGTGCATCTTAATAGCAACAAATTTGCCGTCCATATCCAGTTTTTCGATACCGGCTTTTTTGATCAGCTTCTTTAACTTGGTTGGAAGTCCGTCACCAAAGGCAACGGTGTGAAAATCAGTAAAATAAACTTTTGATGGTTCCATACAATACCTCGCTTTTGTGTGATTATATTTAAGTGATATTTTTTCTCTATAGTATAGTGCAAAAAATGAAGAATGGCAAATATGAATTGTATTTGATATAATGTAATGAGTGAAGACAAAAACAAGCGGCTGCGCAGCAGACATTTGTTTTTGGCGAGCCATTAACGAACGAATCGTCTGCGAAAGCAGACAGTGGAGCGCGATAGCGCGGGATTCGTGAGTATTTGAGCGAAGATAAAACAAGCGGCTGCGCAGCAGACATTTGTTTTGCGGAAAGGACAGCATAAAATGGGAACATGGAAAACAAGGGGGCTTCGGGGTTCTACCTTAGAAGACCTGATCAATCATACAAATGAAAGTTACAGGGAGAAAAAACTGGCTCTGATCCAGAAGATCCCTACACCCATTACTCCCATTGAAATAGATAAGAGCAGCCGTCATATTACACTGGCTTATTTTGACCAGAAGAGTACCGTAGACTATATTGGGGCAGTTCAAGGAATACCGGTATGTTTTGACGCAAAAGAGTGTGCGGTAAAAACATTTCCTCTTCAGAACATTCACCCACATCAGATCAAATTTATGGAAGAATTTGAACAACAGGGGGGGATATCATTTATCATTGTTCATTATACAGCATTAGATGAAATGTATTATGTGCCTTTTACAGATGTAAAAAAATTCTGGGACCGCATGGAAGCAGGTGGCAGAAAAAGTTTTACCTACGATGAAATTAACAAAAACTGGAAAATACGTTCTCATAGGGATATGTATGTCCATTACCTGGAACCATTATCCATTGATCTAAGTCAGAGGGAGAACGATCAATAGCCGTTCCATGAGCCTGGCTAAGAAAAATCCAGAAAGCCGTTGACAAGAAAGAATGAAGCCTTTATAATGAAAACACGTTAGCAAATCATCACTCTACCATGGTAAAGTGATAGCAAGGCAAAAAGCAAAGCCATTTATATCGGCAAAAGATAAGGGAGATGTGCTATGACAAAGAAAAACAAACTGATCCACACTCCGGAAGGAGTCAGGGACATTTATAACGGAGAATGCCGCAGAAAGCTGGCAGTTCAGGAGAAGATCCTCCATACATTGTATCTTTACGGTTATGAGCATATCCAGACCCCAAGTTTTGAATATGCGGATATTTTTAATGAAGACCGCGGAAGCGTAGGCGCCCAGGAAATGTTCAAGTTCTTTGACAGGGACAACAACATGCTGGTGCTCCGGCCGGATATGACCCCAGCAGTGGCAAGATGTGTGGCAAAATATTTTATGGATGACGATATGCCTCTGCGTCTGTGCTACCTGGAGCGCACTTTTAAAAATAATACCAGCTATCAGGGTTATTTAAAAGAGCGGGCTGAGTCAGGTGCAGAGCTGATCGGCGATGACTCACCAGATGCAGATGCTGAGATGATCGCTATGGTCATTGACTGTTTAAAGGCAGCTGGTTTAAAAGAGTTCCAGGTAGAATTAGGTGAGGTTGCATTTTACAGAAGCCTGTTACAGCAGTCCGGACTGGACGAGGACGCACAGGCCCAGTTAAATGATCTGATTGAAAACAAGAACCGCTTTGGCGTAGAAGAGTTTTTAAAGAACCAGGACATGGAAGAAAGCTTAAAAGAAGCGTTTTTAAAACTTCCAGAGCTGTTTGGCGGTATCAACCAGATTAAAAAGGCAAAAGCATTAACAGATAACCCACAGGCATTAGCAGCCATTGAGCGGCTGGAGCGGGTACATACTTTGCTGGAAGAATATCATATGGCTGATTATGTATCTTACGACCTGGGAATGTTAAGCCGTTACCAGTATTATACCGGTATCATTTTCAAGGCATATACCTATGGAACCGGCGATTACATTGTTACCGGCGGCCGTTACAATAAACTGTTAGTCCAGTTTGGAAAAGATACTCCGGCAGTTGGTTTCGCCATTGTAGTAGACCAGCTGATGGCAGCTTTATCCAGACAGCAGATCCACATTCCGGTGCAGTTAGTAAATACGGTGATCCTGTATGAGCCCTCAGCCAGACAAAGTGCGGTACGTTTAAGCCGTTTCTTCCGTTCCGAGGGTACTCCGGTGCAGTCCATGGTCATGGAAGAAGGAAAGAGCTTGGAAGATTATAAGGGAATGGCAAAGAAGAGAGGTCTTCGCACCATTCTCTGCCTGAAGGATACAGGAAATACAGTAACTGCCTTTGACATGCTTACAGGAAATGTAGACGAAACCCCTGTATCTGCATACGGAGTCAGGGAGATCTTATAAAAGATCCAGAAAGCATAAAAGCATATTGGATATAAAAGGAGATAAAGCAGCATGAGATATCTGACCATAGCATTAGCCAAGGGCCGTCTGGCATCCAAGGCAATGGATATGTTTGAACAGATCGGCATTTCCTGTGAGGAGATGAAGGACAAAAACTCCAGAAAGCTGATCTTTGTAAATGAAGACTTGGGCATCCGTTTCTTCTTAGCCAAGGCAAATGACGTTCCTACTTATGTAGAATATGGCGCGGCAGACATCGGTATTGTAGGCCGTGACACCATTTTAGAGGAAGGCAGAAGACTGTATGAGGTCTTAGACCTGGCAATGGGAAAATGCAGGATGTGCGTCTGCGGACCGGAGTCAGCAAGAGAGCGTTTAAAACACCACGAACTGATCCGTGTCGCTACCAAATATCCGCACATTGCAAAAGACTATTTCTACAACCAGAAATACCAGACTGTAGAGATCATTAAATTAAACGGCTCCATTGAGCTGGCACCGATTGTAGGGCTTTCTGAGGTGATCGTAGATATCGTGGAGACCGGTTCTACCTTAAGAGAAAACGGACTGGTAGTCTTAGAAGAGGTCTGTGACCTTTCCGCACGTATGGTAGTCAATCAGGTAAGCATGAAAACGGAAAATGAACGGATCACAAAGATCATTAAAGATTTTCAGGGACTTTTAAAGGAAAAAGAGAGGGCGGACAAATGAGGATCGTAAAATTAGATGAAGCATCTATGAAAAATATTCTGGCAGATATGTTAAAAAGAGACCCAAATAATTATGATGCATACACAGAAACCGTGCAGGAGATCGTAGACCGGGTAAAAGCAGAAGGAGACGCAGCTGTTTTTGATTATACAAAGAAATTTGATAAAGCAGAGATCAATGCAGACAACATCCGTGTAACAGAGGCAGAGATCAAAGAGGCTATGGAAGCTGTTGATCCACATCTTCTGGAAGTAATGAAGAAATCCATGGAAAATATCCGCCGTTACCATGAAAAACAGAGAAGAAACAGCTGGTTTGACTCCCAGCCGGACGGCACGATCTTAGGACAGAAGATCACAGCATTGGAGAGTGCCGGTGTGTATGTACCTGGCGGCAAAGCTGCTTATCCTTCTTCTGTACTTATGAACATTATCCCGGCAGAGGTAGCTGGTGTAAAACGTATCGTTATGGTCACACCTCCTGGAAAAGATGGCAAGGTAAATCCTGTTACTTTAACAGCAGCACATCTGGCCGGTGCAACCGAAGTTTATAAAGTAGGTGGCGCACAGGCAATTGCAGCCCTTGCTTTCGGCACTGAGTCCATTCCAAGAGTCAGCAAGATCGTAGGACCTGGAAATATCTTCGTTGCCCTTGCAAAGAAAGCGGTATACGGTCATGTAAGCATTGACAGCATTGCAGGACCAAGTGAGATCCTGGTAGTGGCAGATGAAACAGCCAATCCAAGATATGTGGCAGCTGACCTGTTAAGCCAGGCAGAGCATGATGAATTAGCCAGTGCTATTTTAGTTACCACCAGTATGGAACTGGCTGAGAAGGTCTCCAAAGAAGTTGATGGTTTCCTTCAGGTATTATCCAGAAGCGAGATCATCAAGAAATCCCTGGATAACTACGGCTATATCCTGGTAGTGGATACTATGGATGAGGCAGTGGAGACAGCCAACAACATTGCACCGGAACACCTGGAGTTAGTAACAGCTAATCCGTTTGAGGTAATGACAAAGATCCGCAATGCAGGCGCAATTTTTATTGGTGAATACAGCTCTGAACCTTTGGGAGACTATTTTGCAGGACCAAACCACATCCTTCCTACCAACGGAACAGCAAAATTCTTCTCACCTTTAGGTGTAGATGATTTTATTAAGAAATCCAGCATTATCTATTATTCCAGAGAAGCCCTTGAAAAGGCTCATAAGGACATTGAGGACTTTGCAGAAGCAGAACACCTGACTGCACATGCAAATTCTGTAAGAGTCAGATTTGAATGATACCAGGGTCAAAAGGTCGGAAATCCGACGCAAGCTTGCTTGCAGGAGGATTTTTGACCTTGGGTCTCGCCAAAAACATGAGTAAAAAGGTCCGCATAAAGGAGAGTGTAGGAAATATGGAACGCATTGCGCAGATCACACGAAATACCAATGAAACGAAAATAAACATGACTTTAAACCTGGATGGCAGCGGAAAGGCCAATATCCATACAGGCATCGGCTTTTTTGACCATATGTTAAACAGCTTTGCCCGCCATGGCTTTTTTGATCTGGATCTTACAGTAGACGGGGATCTGGAAGTGGATACCCATCATACCATTGAGGATACAGGCATTGTGCTGGGACAGGCCATCCGCAAGGCAGTAGGGGATAAAAAAGGCATCTGCCGATATGGTTCCCAGATCCTTCCCATGGATGAGGCCTTAGTCATCTGCGCCCTGGATCTTTGCGGAAGACCTTATCTGGTGTATGACTTAAACCTTGACCGGGAAAAAGTAGGTGATCTGGAGACGGAAATGGTGCGGGAGTTTTTCTATGCAGTATCTTATGGCGGGGAAATGAACCTTCATCTGCGCCAGATGTCCGGCAGCAACAATCACCACATCATTGAGGCGGCTTTTAAGGCATTTGCGAAAGCTTTAGACGGAGCAACCGGTTATGATCCACGGCTTACAGATGTATTATCTACCAAGGGAAGCCTGTAGAAAAAGCCTGTAAAAACATTTATTCAGGAATAGAAAAGGAGACAAAACATGCAGCTGTATCCGGCAATTGATATGAAAAATGGAAAATGTGTCCGCCTGCGTCAGGGTGCATTTAAAGATATTACGGTATATTCGGAGCATCCAGAGGAGATCGCGGCTCTCTGGCAGGAAAAAGGAGCCACTTTTTTACATCTGGTAGACTTAGACGGTGCACTGGCAGGACGTTCTGTAAATGAAGAGACCATTAAAAAAATCGTTTCTTCTGTGAATATCCCTGTAGAGATCGGCGGCGGCATCCGTTCTGAGGAAGCCATTAAAAATATGCTTGCTTTAGGCGTAAAGCGTGTGATCATAGGAACAAAGGCAGTAGAAGAGCCGGAGTTCTTAAAAGATATGGTGGAGAAATTCGGTGCAGATGCCATTGCAGCAGGCGTTGACGCCAAGGACGGCATGGTAGCTATCCAGGGCTGGGAGCAGGTAAGCACTGTTACAGCCACAGATCTCTGCCTGAAAATGAAAGAATATGGCGTAAAGCACATTATTTATACAGATATTTCCAGAGACGGCATGCTTTCAGGCCCCAATATCCCGGCAACAAAGAAGCTGACGGAAGAAACAGGACTTGACATTATCGCATCCGGCGGCGTATCCTGTATGGAAGACCTGCAGGCTCTTTATGATGCAGGGATCTCAGGAGCGATCATGGGAAAAGCTCTTTATGAAAAACGTGTGGACTTGGAAGAGGCAGTCCGCCGTTTTGAAAAATGAACGGACAAGGAGTAAATGGACATGGATAATAAAAAACTGATCGCAGGTTTTGGCTACCAGGAAGGCCGTATCAGCAGCTGGGACGGAAAGAGAACCTATACCCAGGCTGCACCTCAGATGGCAAAACACTGCTGCGATAACGGAGCGGATGAAATTCTGATCTATGACTGGTCTGTAACAGATGATGACCATGAGGCTGCCATTGCAGTGATCAAAGAGGTCTGCAGGGAAGCGGATGCCCCGGTCATTGCAGGCGGCAGAGTAAAACGCATGGAAGATGTAAAGAAATATCTTTATGCAGGAGCCAGCGCTGTATTTTTAGACATGAGCAAAGAAGAAAACGTGGATATGATCAAAGAGGCATCTGACCGCTTTGGAAAAGAGAAGATCTACGCTTATCTGCCAACAGATGCTTATCTGGATCATGTAAAGGACTATAAGGCAGCAGGTGCATCCGTCATGCTTCTTAATACAGCAGGCAGCGTTCCCTCTTTACTGGAAATGGCTTCTATCAGCGACAGTGAAGCACCATTTTTATTCTTCTTACAGGCAAAGGATGATGCCAAGGACACAGCAGAAAGCCTGAAAAATGCCTTTGGCTGCGGAAATATCTGCGGTGCGGTTCTTACCTTTACAGAGGATGCCATGGATACTTCCATGACCATTAAACAGTCTTTAAAGGCAGCGGGAATTTCCGTAGATACCTTTGAATCTTCCGTAGACTGGAAGGACTTTAAGTTAAACAGCGACGGGCTGATCCCTGTGATCGTTCAGGATTATAAGACCAATGAAGTATTAATGTTAGCTTACATGAATGAAGAGGCATTTAACAATACGCTGGCTACCGGCCGCATGACCTATTTCAGCCGCAGCCGTCAGGCGCAGTGGGTAAAGGGAGAAACCAGCGGACATTTCCAGTATGTAAAATCCTTAAAGATCGACTGTGACAATGATACACTTCTTGCAACTGTAAAGCAGATCGGCGCAGCCTGCCACACAGGCAACCGTTCCTGCTTCTACACCACACTGGCAGAAAAGGAATACAAAGAGACCAATCCATTAAAAGTATTTGAGGACGTTTTCAATGTGATCTTAGACCGCAAAAAACATCCAAAGGAAGGTTCTTATACCAACTATCTTTTTGATAAGGGAATTGATAAGATCTTAAAGAAAGTGGGAGAAGAAGCTACTGAGATCGTTATTGCAGCCAAGAACCCGGATCCGGAGGAAGTAAAATACGAGATCTCCGATTTCCTGTACCATATGATGGTATTAATGGCAGAAAAAGGTGTTACCTGGGAAGAGATCACAGAGGAACTGGCAAACAGATAAGATATACAAAAGATGTACGAAAGCAGATTGCTTTCATTTGGGACAGCTGGATCGAAAGACCGGCTGTCCTTTTTGCATAATGAGCGGATCCGTGGTAAAATTATCTTAATAAATATGATTTTGGAGGACGATGAAATGAAAATAATAGAAAATTCTGTTACAGAACGTTTTTTACGCTATATTTCCTACGATACCCAGTCAAAAGAAGAGGGCGAACAGGTTCCAAGTACAACAAAGCAGTTAGAACTTGGAAAACTTCTGACTACTGAGTTAAAGGAAATGGGTGTTGCCAATGTGAGCATGGACGAGCATGGATATATTTATGGCGAGATCCCGGCAAATACAGAGGAAAAGATTACTTCTTTAGGTTTCATTGCCCATATGGATACATCACCGGCTCTTTCTGGTAAAGACGTAAAGCCTCAGTTTGTGGAAAATTATGATGGCGGTGATATCTGTTTAAACAAAGAAAAAGATATCTGGCTTCTTACTTCCGATTTCCCGGAAATGAAAAATTATAAAGGAAAAACACTGATCACTACAGACGGCACTACATTGTTAGGAGCAGATGATAAAGCAGGTGTGGCAGAGATCATGACCATGGCAGCCTGGTTTTTAAGCCATCCGGAAGAGAAACATGGCAGGATCTGCATTGCCTTTACACCAGATGAGGAAGTGGGAAGAGGAGCAGATTTCTTTGATGTAGAAGGCTTTGGGGCAGAGGCCGCTTATACAGTAGATGGAGGTGCTTTAGGGGAGCTGGAATATGAAAACTTTAATGCAGCTTCCGGCCATGTGACCATCCAGGGAAAAGGCATCCATCCGGGAAGCGCCAAGGGAAAGATGAAAAATGCCCTGTTGATCGCAATGGAATTCCAGGCATTGCTTCCAGCATTTGAAAATCCTATGTATACAGAAGGTTACGAAGGCTTTTATCACTTAGACCATATGGAAGGTGATGTGGAAGGCGCCCAGATGGCATATATCATCCGTGACCATGACAGGGAGAAATTTGAACAGAAGAAAGCATTTTTTGAAAAAGCAGCAGAGTTTTTAAATGCAAAATACGGGGCCGGTACAGTAACTGCTGTTGTAAAAGACTCCTATTACAACATGAAAGAGAAGATAGAGCCACATATGGAACTGATCCACATTGCAGAAAATGCTATGAGAAAAAATGGAGTTACTCCGGTTATTTCCCCGGTACGCGGTGGAACAGACGGCGCCAGACTGTCCTACATGGGACTTCCGTGCCCAAACCTTTGCACAGGTGGACATAATTATCACGGAAAATATGAATATGTATGTGTGGAGTCTATGGAACAGACGGTCAACATTCTTACAGAGATTGTAAAAAGTTTTGCAGTAGGAAAAAATGTAGATTAATAGACAAAAAAATCAGATTTATACAATAAGATTTTCTCTTTGGCAATTTAAAATTTTATTTTGTATATACAAAACATTAAAAAAGTGCTAAAATGTATGTATAAAAATGTTTGGATTTCTGGCAATCGGGGGAAAGGAGGCAGGGGACTTCTAAAAAATGCCAGGAAGAAGAACAGGTCTCTGGTAGTTATCAGAGATCAATACATGAGAAGGAGGATTTTTTATGAGTCTGGAAAAATTGTTTCACCTGAAGGAGAACCACACAGACGTCAAAACAGAGGTGTTAGCAGGAATCACCACCTTTATGACTATGGCCTATATCCTGGCTGTTAACCCGGGTATCTTAGGCGCTACCGGTATGGACAGCGGTGCAGTCTTTACAGCCACCGCAGTGTCAGCTTTGTTTGCTACTTTATGTATGGCATTTATGGCAAACTACCCATTTGTACTTGCACCAGGTATGGGCTTAAACGCTTACTTTGCTTATACCGTAGTTTTACAGATGGGATACTCATGGGAAATGGCTTTAACAGCCGTATTTGCAGAAGGTATCATTTTCATCCTTCTGTCACTGACCAATGTACGTGAGAAGATCTTTAATGCCATTCCTATGACATTAAAGCACTCTGTATCCGCTGGTATCGGTCTTTTCATCGCTTTTATCGGTTTACAGAACGCAAAGATCGTAGTAGACGGTGCTACGCTGGTAGGTCTTTATTCCTTTAAGGCATCTGTTCAGAATGGTACATTCTCCACAGAGGGCATCACTGTTCTGTTAGCACTGATCGGTATCCTGATCACAGCTGTTTTACTGGTAAAACAGGTAAAAGGCGGTATCCTCTGGGGTATCCTTGCAACCTGGATCTTAGGTATCATCTGCCAGTTAGCAGGTATCTATCAGGTAAATCCAGAAGCAGGAGCCTATAGTCTGCTCCCAGATTTTTCCAATGGTATTGCTATCCCAAGTATGGCACCAACCCTGATGAAGATGGATTTCAGCAGCATGTTCTCACTGGATTTCTTTGCAGTTGTATTTGCATTCCTGTTTGTAGACCTGTTTGATACACTGGGAACACTGATCGGTGTTGCTTCCAAAGCAGACATGTTGGACAAAGACGGAAAGCTTCCAAGGATCCGCGGTGCCCTTTTATCTGATGCAGTTGGTACTACTGTAGGTGCTATGTTTGGTACTTCTACAGTAACTACTTTCGTAGAAAGTGCTTCTGGTGTAGCAGAAGGCGGAAGAACCGGACTGACCGCTGCAGTAGCAGCAATCCTGTTTGGACTGTCTCTGTTCTTATCACCGATCTTCCTTGCGATCCCGTCCTTTGCAACTGCACCGGCGCTGATCGTAGTAGGATTTTTAATGATCTCCTCTATCCTGAAGATTGACTTTAATGACTATACCGAGTCCATTCCTGCATATATCGGTATTATCGCAATGCCTTTCATGTACAGCATTTCCGAAGGTATCTCTATGGGAATTATCTCCTATGTAGTGATCAACCTGGTATGCGGTAAGGCAAAAGAGAAGAAGATCAGCCCACTGCTTTATATTCTGGCAGTATTATTTATATTGAAGTATATTATGCTGTAGTTGATCCGTTTTTGCGGATTATTGACAACCGAATGGTTGCTGCACATGCATATCAAAAGGAGTCGCCCCCTGGCGGCTCCTTTTTGGTAGTTTATACCTGATCCATCTGCTTAACGATTTTAAGCAAACTGCTTGATGAGTTCGATCAGTTCCTGCATCGGGGCAATGGTATGTTTTCCTTTCAATGTAACAATAGAATATATGGTTTTTTCAGCGGAACCTCCGATCCGAAAACAGCGTACTGGTTTTGGATAATGGAAACGTCTCATATACTGGTAAAAATTAAAGGAAATTCCATAACCCTCTGCTGCTAACTGGGCAGAAGACTCCAGATTTTCCAAAAGAAAAATGCTTCCGGGTTCTGCGTGATCATGGGCAATTGCCAGATCTGTATAATGTCTGGAAGACTGCTCCGGTTTCTGGAGAATAAAACGTTCACCGTTAAATTCTTTCAGATCGATCAATACAGGATCATCATCAGTGGAAGAGGGTCCCATTTTTTTACAGACCGGGTGATCGGCAGCTACAACCGCAACCATATAGTCCTCATATAATAAGTGGTATTCTAAAAGCGGATGATCCGAGGTGAGATTGATAATGGCAAAGTCCAGTTCCCCATTTAAGAGAAGTTCTACCATACGTTCCGAAGAAGCTTCATAAGGGATCAGCTCCACATCCGGATACCTGGCAGAGAAACGGGGCAGGACCTGGGATAGAAGATAAAGAGTCCGTCTTGGGTGTATCCCGAAGCGGATCGTTCCAGAGGAACCGTGTATATATTTCTTTAATTCGTCTTCATAATCATCTCGTATGTTTATCATTTTTCTTGCATGTTCCAGATAAATTTTTCCTGCCTGGGTAGGTATAAACTGTTTCCCGATCCGGTCAAAAAAATGCACACCGCTGCGTTCTTCCAGATTACTTAAAAAAATACTCAGTGCAGGCGGGGAAATATGCAGAGACTGGGCTGCATCTTTTATTCCTTTATATTTTTCAATAGCAAGCATGTAAACCTGTTCCTTCATATCCATAGTTTTTCCCTCCAATGTATAAATATCTGTATACTATGCATAAAAATAAATAATATTAAATGAAATATTAAAAATATTAAACTTGATTTAATTTTATTTATTCATTATAGTTTAAGAAATAAAAATTATCAAGAAAGGGCATGAATTATGGAAAAGACAAAAGAAAAAAGGTCGTTTCAGGCTCCGCATACATTTGTTATCCTTGTAGTGCTGATCCTGATCGCAGTAGCAGCAACCTATGTTGTACCGGCAGGAGAGTATACCCGGTATGCAGATGAGGCAACAGGAAGAACCCTTGTTGAAGCAGGCAGTTTCCACTATGTAGAGTCAGCCCCGGTAAGCTTTTTTTCAATCCCTTCATTGATCTACCGGGCGATCGTTAAAGCAGCAAGTACAGTAACCTTTATCCTGATCATCGGAGGTTCTTTTGAGATCATTACCTCCACAGGGGTGCTGACTGTTTTATGCAAAAAAATGTCAAAAGCATTTAAGGGAAGAGAATTTTTTGTTATCCCGGCTTTTCTGGTACTGTTTTCCATTTTTGGCGCAACCATGGGAATGTCAACGGAAGTTATGATCTTTGTACCGATCGGAATTGCTCTGGCCACTTCACTGGGACTGGATAAAGTAACAGGTACAGCTATGATCGCTATGGGTGCGGCTTCCGGTTTTACTGCTGGTATCTTAAATCCATTTAATGTTGGTGTTGCCCAGGATATTGCGGAAATCCCCATGTTTTCCGGTATGGGATACAGATTATTTATCCTTGTGGTATTGCTGGTCATTAATACAGTTTATATTACCTGGTATGCAAAACGTGTAAAAGCAGACCCTACCAAGAGCATTATTTATGGGGAACCAGATGATAATGAATTTGTTTTTGATGATAAGGATGAGGCAATGACTCTGACACATGGTCTTACACTGGGCGTGATCGTGGTAGGTTTTGCTGCCCTGATCTATGGTTTAAGTAAACTGGACTGGTATTTTGAAGAAATGTCAGCGATCTTTATTACCATGGGAGTTGTCTGCGGCATTATTAACCGTTACAGTCCGAATAAGATTGCTTCAACCTTTGGCGCCGGAGCGAAAGGAATTGTAGTAGGCGCCCTGATCGTTGGTATTGCCCGCGGCGTGGAAATGGCACTTTCAGATGCCCTGATCTTAGATACCATCGTTCATGCCATTGCAAGTCTTGTAAATACAATGCCTCAGTCCTTAAAGGCTGTGGGAATGTTTTTAGCACAGTCACTGGTAAACTGCGTCATCACATCCGGTACGGGACAGGCAGCTGTTACCATGCCGTTAATGGTACCTGTAGCAGATTTGATCGGAATTACCAGACAGACAGCTGTTCTTGCATTCCAGTTAGGTGATGGATTTTCCAACTCTGTTCTGCCAACTTCCTCTGCATTAATGGGATATCTGATCGTTTCCAAGATTCCTTATGCAAAGTGGCTGAAATTTATGATGCCTCTGTTTTTGATCTGGACATTTGCAGGCTGCCTGTTTATGCTGGGCGCCATTGGAATTGGTTATTAATAAACAGTTGGGAAATAACGGAACCAGATAACGGTAACAGGAGGGAAAATAAAAATGGAAGAGAATGAACGGTTAAAAAAACATCTGGAATATTTGTGTTCCTTTGATAAACTGACAGGAGAACCGGAAGCACTTCAGGCAGTTGCCTATATTTCAGACGTATTAAAAAAATACGGAGTCTCCTGCCATACAGAAACATTTCCTGCTTATTTAAGTAATCCGGTAAAAAGTGTTTTGACCGTAGATGGAAAAGAAATTCCCAGTCGTCCCAGATCTTTTTCTGAAAGTACAGGAAAATCCCTTCATGTTCCGCTGGTGTATGATCCTGGAACCAGAGAAGCAGTTTCTATGGACAGACAGAAGCAGTTTTTAGAAAATGTTTCCGGAAAGCTGGTGTTGGGATATGGTTATGATGAGCGGTATGCAAAAATGCTGGAACAGTATGGAGCTGCCGGATGGATCCAGATCTGGACTTCCGGAGAAGATGTGATCCATGAGGATACAGTCAGTCCTGTCTGGGGGACTCCGGATATGGATTCGTCCCTGTTTCAGCTTAAGATGCCGGTGGTAGCAATATCTGGTCCGAAAGGAGAGTATCTGATCCAGAAACTGGAAAATGCCTGGAAAAATGGGCAGATCCTCTATGCCGATCTGGACAGCCAGGTAGATACGGGAGTACGCAGCGTGCAGCTTCCCATAGCAGATATTCCAGGCAGAAAAAAGGATTTTGTCCTGCTTTCCTGCCATTATGATACCTGGTACAGAGGTGCTTTTGACAACTGTACTGCCAATGCACTGGCTCTGGAACTTGTCAGATATTTCCAGGATAGGAAGGAACAGCTTGCCTATTCTTTAAAAATTGCCTGGTGGCCGGGGCATTCCAATGGACGGTATATGGGTTCAACCTGGTACTGTGATCACCACTGGGATGAATTATATGAAAACTGTATTGCCCATGTAAATCTGGATCTTCTTGGTTCAAAAGGCGCGGACCATACCCTTGCCATCCGGACCGCCGGTTTGGAAGGAACAAAATGGCTGAAAGAACATGTAATGGAAGCAGATCCACTGGCAGAGATTCAGATCGGACGGATTGGCCGCGGTGCGGATCAGTCTTTCTGGGGAGCAGAGATCCCTTATCATATCAATCCAAGATATGAAGCAAGAAAAGAAAGAAAACAGTCAGATGCACCTGGACCTGGTGTGTACTGGTGGCATACAGCGGAAGATACCTTTGACAAGATCGATTTTGATGGTTTGATGCGGGATGGGGCAGTGGTTCGTTCTCTCTTATGCGGACTTTTAAATGAAGAAATGCTTCCTGCAGATTTTTCTGAATACTTTCATACATGGAATGGGTATCTGGAACCGTTAAAAAATTCTTCTAAGTATGGGGAAGAAATTGAGGAAATACAGAAGCAGTTAAAAACAGTGATCCAGTTATGCGTGGATCTGGAGAAAAAATGGAACACAGAAGAACAGGAGAAAGGTGAACCAATACACTTAGAAGATCACAACCGCCTCTGCAGGATAACAGGCGGAGTAATCAGCCGTCTCATGCATTCTTCCGGATCTGCATATGAACAGGATACCTCCTTTGCATACGGTCCGTTACATTTACTTGGCGCATCAGCAAAAGGAGACTTTCAAAAAGGTCCGAAAGACTGGGAACTGTTTTACCATACCACATTTATACGCCAGAGAAATCGAATGGTAACGGAACTGAGAAAATTACAGAAACAAATAGAACAGGAATTTTAACAGGAGTATATACATGAAAAAAGAAGTCATAAAACAGGCGGTTGACCAGTATTTGCCGGAACTGGTCAAAATAGCAGATGAAATATATGATCTTGCAGAACCGGGAATGGAAGAGGTAAGATCAGCCGGCCTTTTGACTGATTATCTGGAAAAAATGGGATTTCAGGTAGAAAAAGGGATCGCAGGACTTCCAACCGCATTTCGGGCTGTTTATGAGCAGGGACAGGGAGGACCATCTTTTGGCCTTCTGGCAGAATATGATGCCCTGAAAGATATTGGACATGCATGCGGACACCATATGCAGGGGCCATCTGTGATCGGTGCTGCCCTGGCACTACGCGATACCTGCAAAGACCAGCCTTATAAGATCGTTATATATGGTACACCTGCAGAAGAGACCATTGGCGGCAAGATCATTATGCAGGAAAAGGGCTGTTTTAAGGATATAGATATTGCACTGATGATGCATGCAGCGCCTTCAACCTGTGTTGATCTGCGATGCATGGCACTGGAGTGCTTCTATGTGACTTTTCACGGGGTAGAAAGCCATGCAGCTATGAGCCCACATAAGGGAAAGAGTGCTTTCGACGCAGCTCTTCTCTCTTTCCAGGCCATTGAATTTATGCGTGAGCATGTATTGGAAGACTCACGGATGCATTATACAATTCTGGATGCAGGCGGTCCATCCAATATTGTTCCGGGACGGGCAAAAGCAGAGTATACACTGCGTTCTTACAGCACCGATTATCTGGAAAATGTGATCGTTCCCCGGTTTAAAGATATTATCAAAGGTGCATGCCTGATGACGGGAACCACCTGCGATCTTGAGCGCAGCTATCCGTTTAAGGCAAAGATCCCCTGTGTAACATTAAATGACCTGATCATGGAAAATGCCCATTTCTTCCAGGCCCCCCAGATCACAGGCCCAAGAGAAAAAACAGGTTCCACCGATTTTGGAAATGTCATGTATGAAGTACCAGGCTGCTGTATCCGCACTGCCTTTGTACCAGAAGGAACTGCAGCCCATTCCAAAGAATATCTGGAAGCTGGAAAAACCCAAAAAGCCCACGAAGCCCTGCGCTCCGGCTCTGAGATCTTAGCCGGAACCTGTATGGATATTCTGGAACACCCGGAATTTCTTCAGAAAATGAAAGAAGAATTTGAAGAAAGAAAGCGGAAAGAGCAGATGCAGATGGCGTGAGAAAGAGGAAAGTGAGTCTGATTGATATAAAATATATTGCGGTAAAGTACCGGTCTATTCCTTTTGGCAGGGGATAGACCGGTTTTTTAAGTTTTTTGTATTTTGTGTACTGATTATTTGGGAGATCCTTTTCATTGCTATTTACCATCTTGAATGTTAAAATTAAAATAAATATGAAGTAGAGCGTCAGGAAAGGAGGATACAAAATATGGAAAATTCATTTAAACTACCTGTGGGAGTGGATAATTTTGAGAAGATCCGGAAAGAAGGATTTTATTATGTAGATAAAACAAGATTGATCGAGCAGCTTTTGGAACAGTGGGGAGAAGTAAATCTGTTTACCAGGCCACGCCGTTTCGGAAAGACTTTAAATATGAGTATGCTCCGCTGCTTTTTTGAAATAGGTGCAGATCCGTCATTGTTTGAGGGACTTTATATTTCCGGAAACAAAGAACTCTGTAAAACATATATGGGAAAGTTTCCGGTAATCTTTCTTTCACTTAAAAATGTAGATGGTCCAACGTTTGAAGCTGCACGATACAGGTTAACAGAGCTTATAGGAGTGGAAGCGGAGAAATTTTCTTTTTTGCTGGATAGTGATAAGCTGACTGAGAACGAAAAAAGCCGTTATCGCGCATTAGTTATGCTTTATAATGGACGGTATTCTATGGATGAAGATATCCTTAGATCTGCTTTACAGACGATGTCACGTCTTTTATATAAGCATTATGGAAAGAAAACCATTATTTTGATCGATGAATATGATGTTCCGCTGGATAAAGCATTTCAGCATGGTTATTATAAAGAAATGGTATCATTGATACGTGGGATTTTTGGACAGGCTCTTAAGACAAATGATTTTCTTCAATTTGCAGTATTAACAGGCTGCCTTCGAGTTTCAAAGGAAAGTATCTTTACAGGTCTGAATAACTTTAAGGTTTTATCTATTACAGATGCTCGTTTTGATGAACAGTTTGGATTTACGGATGGGGAAGTAAAAAAACTTCTAAAAATGTACCATTTGGAAGAACATATGAAAGAAACAAAAGAGTGGTATGATGGTTATCATTTTGGGGATGTGGATGTATATTGTCCCTGGGATGTAATTAATCATGTTGACCGGTTACAGGGAGAACCGGGAGCAGAGCCACAATCCTATTGGATCAATACCAGCGGAAATGAATTGGTAAAGCGTTTTGTGAACAAAGCGGATAAGACAACCAGAGACGAAATAGAACGTTTGATCTCAGGTGAAGCTATTGAAAAAGCAATCCGCCTGGAATTGACTTATGACGAGATCGATAACAGTATTGATAATCTTTGGAGTGTTTTGTTTACAACAGGTTATCTTACTCAGGTAGGCAAAACAGAACGGGGAATATATAAGCTGATCATTCCAAATAAGGAAGTAAAAGAAGTTTATACACTCCAGATACAGGAGTGGTTTACTCAAAAGGTTTTACAGGATACAGAGCCATTAAAAGTATTTTTGAAAGCTTTTTTAGATGGGGATGCGGAAACAGTGGAGCAGCAGCTTACGAAAATCCTTGGAAATACCATCAGCATTTTTGATACAAAAGCACGAAGTGAGGAAAAAGAAATTTTTTATCATGGAATTCTTTTGGGGCTTTTGCGCTGTGATCCGGATTGGTCTGTTCAGTCTAATGCAGAAACAGGAGATGGGTTTGCGGATATTCTGATCGAACCGGAAAATCCGAATATGGGTATTATTATTGAATTGAAATATGCCCAGACATTTTCCGGATTGGATCATGCCTGCGAAAAAGCCATGGCTCAGATTTGTGAAAAACGATATGAACAGCGTTTTTACAATGAAGGACGAAATGATATCTGGGCTTATGGAATTGCATTTTTCAAAAAGAGATGTAAAGTAGTTGTAAGAAAAATAAAACCAGCTGGTATATAGAGAGATCATGGACAGATCATCAAGGGTAAGAAAGTCAGTTTTTATTGGAATGATGGGAGCGGTATCTACGGTACTTATCCAAAAGCACCCTGGATATCACGGATCGTATAACCCTGCTCAAGAAGTAATTGTTTGATACGTTTTCCGGTTTCAGCCGGTTGGATTGATAAATATATTGGCTCCATAACATTAGCCCTCCATAAAAACCTACTCCATCCCAAAACACTTCTTTAATTTTAGCACAGATACAGGAAAAAGAACAGTCTATATAAGCGTTAAAATAATATCTGAAATTATCGTTGACAAGCAAATGAATAGTTATTACAATCTAAATAAAATTGATCCTACCCCCTAAAAGCCGGGAAAATCAAGAATTTCCGGTGATTTTGGGGGATTTTTGTTGCTGTACGAAAAGACGATCCGTTCAAAGGAGATGAAAGAATGAAAAATTATGTATACATGACCGACAAGGATAATGTAGTAACTATGATCCGCCAGCTAAATGCCGGAGAAGCAATCGAGGTAGATGGCGTAAAAATCAAAGCAAATCAGGATATCCCTGTATATCACAAAATCGCGATCAAAGAAATAAGATCAGGGGAGACGGTTGTAAAATATGGTGAGAGCATCGGTACTGCCAGCTGTGATATCCACATAGGTGACTGGGTCCATACCCAGAATTTAGAGTCAGGCAGAGGCCGCGGTGACCGTTAGAGGAAAGGGAAACATAATTATGAAATTAATGGGATACAAAAGAGAAAATGGTACTTTTGGAATAAGAAATCATCTGTTGATCCTGCCAACTTCCGTCTGTTCCAGCGAGACTGCACAAAGAATTGCTGCTTTAGTGCCGGGAGCAGTTGCAATTCCTCATCAGCATGGCTGCTGTCAGGTAGGCGCAGATTATCTTCAGACTGTAAATACCCTGGTTGGCTTTGGCAAAAATCCGAATGTAGGTGCTGTACTTGTTGTCAGTCTTGGCTGTGAAGGAATACAGCCGGAAGTAGTAGCAGATCAGATCCGCGAAAGTAAAAAGCCGGTTGAAACTGTTATCATCCAGGAATGTGGCGGTACCTTAGGCTGCATTGCCAAAGGTGCTGAAATTGCAGCTAAAATGGCCAGGGAACTTTCCGTTCAGAATAAGGTTGCGTTTGATATCAGCGAACTTGTTTTAGGACTGGAGTGTGGAGGCAGTGATCCTACCAGTGGTATTGCAGGTAATCCGTCTGTAGGTGCGGCTTCCGATAAGCTGATCCAGCTTGGAGGTACAAGTATACTCAGCGAGACCACAGAACTTATAGGTGCAGAGCATCTGGTAGCTGCCCGTTGCGTGACCAAAGAAATGGGTGATAAGCTTACAGCTATGGTCAAGCGTATTGAAGATAAATCAAAACTTTACGGAGTAGACCTTCGGGGGACACAGCCTACGCCAGGTAATATTGCAGGCGGACTTACAACGATTGAAGAAAAATCCCTGGGCTGTATTCATAAAGCAGGTCAGAGTCCTGTGATCGGTGTTCTGGAGTATTCAGAAGCGGTTGATCCGGAAAAACATGGTCTTTATTTCATGGATACACCGGGGGAAGACATTGACTCCATCACCGGTATGGTTGCAGGTGGAGCACAGATCATTCTTTTTACTACAGGTAGAGGAACTCCTACAGGCAGTCCGGTTGCGCCCGTTATCAAAGTCACGGGAAATCCTGAAACCTATGCAAAGATGACAGATAATATCGATATAAATGCCGGCAGGGTCATCACAGAAGGAAAGACACCACAGGATATAGGTGCTGAAATTTTTGATAAGATGGTTGCTGTGGCAAACGGCGAACTGACCAAGGCAGAAGTCCTTGGACATAAGGAATTTGGAATATATCGCATAGGAGATACGTTCTAAGTTAGTATCTGCAGGTGGTTTTACCGATCTTCTGGTGTGCCTTGTTGTCTGTAGCAGCTTCCTGGGTGATCGATCGGTTTGTAGTAGATGTTTTATTAGAAAGGTCAAAGGATATTAGATAAAATGTTAGGAATTTTATTTGCTTTTTTATTTCTGATCTGTGTGTTTAAATTTGTTGGTATCCTGCTGATGATGTGCGGAAAGGTAATGGGCGCTGTATTCAGCATGCTGGGATTTATCATTTCACTGGCAGTAGGAGTATTGCTGTTTGGGCTTTCGGCAGCTTTTTCCATGATCCTTTTGGGAATTGCAGCTGTGTGGCTGTTAGTGCGGATCATCTTATAATAAAAACGGGAGTGCTTATGTTGAGGCATTCCCGTTTTCATTTTCATAACCATATGTAACATAAGCCATCATGGCATCGGTTGTTTCTTCATCACGGATAAAACTCATAAGGATCTGATTGATCTTTTCGATCCGTTCGGATGGAAAACTTTTTCCTGCTTCTGCGTCAGAAAGTTCCTGGCGCATTTCAAATAACGTATCTTTACGCTGTGGACAGGGAAGACCAAGGGCTTTTGCAACTGTTCCAATGGCGCAGTATGCTTCAATGGGAGAGGACATATGGGCTGGTGGGTTAAAACGGGCTTTGATATCCAGAGCCATTTTTATGATATAAGACAAAAGATCGCCTTCTTTCTGTAAAATGATATAAATGCATGTGCATAGTATTTTAACACAGAACCATCTGTTTTAACAGAACGATCCTGAAATTAAAAACATTTTTTTAACGTCCGGTCTGCTTTTAAAATCGGGTATAGTATGGTATACTCATACAAATGACGAAAGTAACATAGGAGCCTGAACTAAAATATGAAAAATTCCAAATTTCGATTTTTTATGGACTGGGGTCTTACGGCATTAGCGGTGATCGCCAGTTGTGTTCTTTTATGTTTTGCATTACTGAAATTTTCCGTGATCGCAGCGATCATAAAAAAGATCATAACGATCCTTATGCCTATTATATACGGAGGTGTACTGGCATATCTGATGCTGCCGGTTTACAACAGGACAGAAGTCTGTGTCCGGGATCTTCTGTCAAAGGTGATCAAAAATGATGAGGGCCGCACCCGTATTGCAAAAAGTATAGCAACGTTGGTGAGTCTCGCAGTATTGTTTGCGATCGTCAGCGGACTGGTTTCCATGTTGATCCCACAGATCTACGAAAGTATCATTGGTTTCCAGGACAGCCTGACAGAGTATATCAACAACCTGACCGTCTGGATCAGCAAACTTCTTCAGGATAATGAACATCTTCAGGAAAGCATTATGCCGTATTACAATGAGGCGGTCATGCGTTTCCAGAACTGGATCGCTACGGATCTGGTGCCAAATATTTCCCTGATCTTTGACCGCGTTTCCAGCGGTGTGATCAGTCTGGTCACTGTTTTAAAAAATCTGCTGATCGGCCTTATTGTTATGGTGTACTTTTTAAACATAAAAGATACACTGTGTGCCCAGTCAAAAAAAATGGTTTATGGATTTTTAAATGTAAGAGCAGCTAACCGACTGATCGGTGAAGTCCGTTTTGCCCATAAGATATTTGGCGGCTTTATTACAGGAAAGCTTTTAGACTCTCTGATCATAGGCATCATGTGTTTCTTTTCTTTAAAATTTTTAAAGATGCCATATGTGCTCCTGATCAGTGTGATCGTAGGTGTTACCAATGTGATCCCGTTCTTCGGACCATTTATCGGAGCGGTGCCAAGTGCATTTCTGATCCTTTTAGTGGATCCCATGAAGTGCCTGTATTTTTTGATCTTCATTCTGGTGCTTCAGCAGTTTGATGGAAATATTCTTGGACCGAAGATCTTAGGAGACTCTACCGGTCTTCCAAGTTTCTGGGTATTGTTTTCCATCCTGTTATTTGGCGGTCTTTTCGGGTTTGTGGGAATGATCATAGCAGTGCCTACTTTTGCAGTTATCTACAGGGCCATGTCCTTATATATTAACAGTGCTCTTAAAAAGAAGAATTATTCGGAGAACACACCTGATTACTGCCGTCTCCACCATATAGATCCCCGGAGTGGAGATTTTATTGATATGGATCAGTGGCCGGAAACGGGAAATAAAGGGATGAATGACCTGGATATGGCCGCGGGAGAAGAACTAGAAGAGAAAACGGAAAATATAGAAAAGTAAAAATGATCCGGCATAAGCCGGGAAACAAAATTAAAACCATACCTGAACCGCAAAAACTGTCGATGACAAGAACTGGAAAATCACTTGTCAATTCCGGCAGTTTTTGTTATAATAATTCTTGTGTTGCAGATATAGTTCATCGGTAGAACATCAGCTTCCCAAGCTGAGGAGGCGGGTTCGATTCCCGTTATCTGCTTAAACTATTTAAGGAATGAGAAGCCCTGTAGATGTATAAATAGCATTTGCAGGGCTTTTTCAAAACTTCTTGCCAACTTTGCAAATTATTGTTATAATAATGCCGATTTAGAAAGATTTAGAATATAGTTGCGAAACACTCAAAAGCCTTGTTTCTATAAGGTTTTTTTTTGTCATCAAATAGCAGTGAAGAAAGATTGCAAGAGAACATAATGCAATATGGAGGGAAAAATGGCAAAGGAACAATACAATGCAGACAGTATAACCGTCCTGGAAGGACTGGAGGCAGTCCGGAAAAGGCCGGGTATGTATATTGGAGGAGTTGGGTCTAAGGGGCTGAACCACCTGATCTATGAGATCGTGGACAATGCAGTGGACGAGCATCTGGCTGGTTTCTGTACCCAGATCACCGTCCGCCTGGAAAAAGACGGCTCCTGTACCGTTCGGGATAACGGACGTGGTATTCCGGTGGAAATGCATAAAAAAGGAGTGTCTGCAGCCAGAGTGGTACTTTCCACCCTTCATGCAGGCGGAAAATTTGACAATAACGCATATAAGACCAGCGGCGGTCTTCACGGTGTAGGTTCTTCTGTTGTAAATGCTCTTTCTGAGCATATGACTGTAAAGATTTACAGGGACGGCTGTATCTACCAGGATACTTATCATCAGGGACATCCTACTACAGAGCTGGAAAATGGTCTCCTTCCAGTTATAGGAAAAAGCCGTGAGACAGGAACCGAGATCAACTTCCTTCCAGATGGGGAGATCTTTGAAAAGACCCGTTTTAAGGCAGACTGGTTAAAGAGCCGTTTACATGAAACTGCTTATTTAAACCCAAACCTGATGATCCACTATGAAAACCGCAGAAGTGGGGAAGAAGAGAAGGTAACTTACCACGAACCGGAAGGCATTATCGCCTATGTAAAAGAATTAAATGCAGGAAAAACACCGATCCATGACCCCATCTATTTTAAGGGTGTAGTAGACAAGATCGAGGTAGAAGCCTGCGTTCAGTTCGTAGATACCTTTGAGGAAAATATCCTTGGCTTCTGCAACAACATTTTCACCCAGGAGGGCGGCACCCATTTAGCTGGATTTAAGACCAAATTTACAGCTCTGATCAACTCTTATGCCAGAGAGCTTGGCATTTTAAAGGACAAAGACTCCAACTTTACAGGTGCCGATACCAGAAACGGTATGACAGCCGTGATCGCTGTAAAGCACCCGGATCCTATTTTTGAAGGACAGACCAAGACAAAGCTTGCCAGCGCAGATGCTACCAAGGCTGTATTTACTGTAACCGGTGACCAGCTGCAGCTTTACTTTGACCGAAATGTAGAAGTGTTAAAAGGCGTGATTGGCTGTGCAGAAAAATCTGCAAAGATCCGCAGGGCCGAAGAAAAAGCAAAGACCAACATGCTCACCAAGTCCAAGTTTTCCTTTGACAGCAACGGAAAACTGGCAAACTGCGAAAGCCGTGACGCTTCTAAGTGTGAGATCTTCATCGTAGAGGGAGACTCCGCGGGCGGTTCCGCAAAAACAGCCAGAAACCGTCAGTACCAGGCCATCCTTCCCATCCGTGGAAAGATCTTAAACGTAGAAAAAGCATCTATGGATAAGGTTCTGGCCAATGCAGAGATCAAGACCATGATCAATTCTTTCGGTTGTGGCTTTTCCGAAGGCTACGGAAACGATTTTGACATCACAAAACTGCGCTATGACAAGATCATCCTTATGACCGATGCGGACGTAGACGGAAGCCATATTGATACCTTATTATTGACTTTCCTTTACCGTTTCATGCCGGAGCTGATCTACGACGGACATGTATACATTGCCATGCCGCCGTTATTTAAAGTGATCCCGAAAAAGGGAGAAGAACAGTATCTCTATGATGAAAAAGATCTGGAACGCTACCGCAGAAACCACACCGGTGATTTTACCTTACAGCGCTACAAAGGTCTTGGTGAAATGGATGCAGAGCAGCTTTGGGAGACTACACTGGACCCGGAGCGGCGTGTATTAAAACGGGTAGAGATCGAAGATGCTAGAATGGCGTCAGAAGTAACAGAAATGCTTATGGGCAGTGAGGTAGGACCCCGCCGCCAGTTTATTTATGAACATGCAGACGAAGCAGAGATCGACGCATAACAGAGAGGACAGACAGATATGGCGGAGAAGATATTAAGAACCGAATACAGCGAGGAAATGCAGAAAAGCTACATGAATTATTCCATGAGCGTTATCACTGCAAGAGCGATCCCGGATGCAAGAGACGGGTTAAAGCCAGTTCAGCGCCGTGTTCTCTATGACATGAGCCAGCTTCATCTGGACCATGATAAACCACACAGAAAATCAGCCCGTATCGTAGGCGATACCATGGGTAAATACCATCCACACGGCGACAGCTCCATTTATGATACCTTAGTTGTCATGAGCCAGGAATTCAAAAAAGGAATGGCATTGGTAGACGGCCACGGAAACTTCGGCTCCATTGAAGGGGACGGGGCTGCGGCTATGCGATATACAGAGGCAAGACTGGAGAAATTTGCCCAGGAAGTTTATTTAAAAGACCTGGACAAGACCGTTAATTTCGTGCCAAACTACGATGAAACAGAAAAAGAGCCGGAAGTCCTTCCTGTACGTGTGCCAAACCTTTTAGTAAACGGCGCAGAGGGAATTGCCGTTGGTATGAGTACCAGCATTCCTACCCACAATTTAGGGGAAGTAGTGGATGTAGTCCAGGCATATATTGATGATCCGGCAGCTCCTACAGAAGAACTGATGGAATATCTGCCGGGACCTGACTTCCCAACCGGAGGCATTATTGCAAATAAAAGCGAGCTGCCACAGATCTATGAAACAGGTGTTGGCAAGATCAAATTAAGAGGCCGTTTTGAGGTAGAACTGGGCAAGCGGAAAGTTGATAAGGACAAACTGATCATCACAGAGATTCCTTATACCATGATCGGTGCAGGTATTAATAAATTCCTGGTAGATGTGGCAGATCTGGTAGAGTCCAAGAAGCTGACCGATGTAGTGGACATTTCCAACCAGTCCAATAAGGACGGTATCCGCATTGTGTTAGAACTTCGCAAGGACGCAGATATTGACCGTATTAAAAATATTCTTTATAAGAAGACCAAGTTAGAAGATACTTTTGGTGTCAACATGCTTGCCATTGCAGACGGCAGGCCGGAAACATTAAACTTAAAAGGCATCCTGCGTAATTTCATGGAATTCCAGTATCAGAATACTGAGCGCAAATACAATGTGCTTCTGGAAAAAGAACTGGATAAGAAAGAAATCCAGGAAGGTCTGATCGCAGCCTGTGACTGTATTGACCTGATCATTGCCATTTTACGTGGTTCTAAGAATTTAAAAGATGCCAAGGCATGTCTGGTAAACGGCGACATTTCCAATATTCATTTTAAAGTAGCCGGTTTTGAAGAAGATGCAAAGAAGCTTCATTTTACAGAGCGTCAGGCATCTGCGATCCTGGAAATGCGTCTGTATAAGCTGATCGGATTGGAAATATTAGCCCTTGAAAAAGAACACAGAGAGACTTTAAAGAAGATCGCCGAATACAAGAAGATCCTTGGCAGCAGAGCGGTTATGAACCAGGTGATCAAAGATGATCTGGCTGCCATCAAAGCAGAATTTGCTATTCCAAGACGGACCCGTATTGAAGACGGGGCAGAGGCTGTTTATGTGGAAAATGAAATTTCCGTTCAGGAAGTTGTTTTCGTTATGGACCGCTTCGGCTATTGCAAGCTTCTTGATAAATCTACCTACGAACGCAACCAGGAGACCGTAGATACAGAACAGGTTCATGTGCTCCGCTGCTTAAATACAGATAAGATCTGTCTGTTCACCTCTGCCGGTGTCCTTCACCAGATCAAGGCTTTGGATATTCCATCCGGCAAGCTGCGTGACAAAGGCGTTCCTATTGAGAACTTAAGTAAATACGATGGCAGGAATGAGACCATCTGCCTTCTCACTACAGCCCGTGAACTGAAAGGCCGCATCCTTTTATTTGCAACCCGTCTTGCCATGGTAAAACAGGTGCCTGGAGAAGAATTTGAGACCAACAACCGTATGGTAGCAGCTACCAAGCTTCAGGAAGAGGACAGTGTGGTTTCTGTAACAATGATAAACGGGGAAACAGATGTAGTGCTTCAGACTACAAATGGAACGTTCCTGCGGTTCCCGTTAGAGGAGATCTCTGTTCTTAAGAAAGCCTCCAGAGGTGTCCGTGGTATCCGTTTAGCAAAGAATGAAGAACTGGAAACAGTATATCTCATCGGTGAAAATCCGATCATCGACTATAAAGGCAAAGAAGTTCATTTAAACAGGTTGAAACTGGCAAAAAGAGATGGAAAAGGCAGTAAAGTCCGTTTGAACTAAACTTCTGACAAACAAAAATAAAGCCATGTCCGCGATATAAATACAAATGTGCGCAAAAGACGAATTTTTAGTTGCATTTTTCCCGACTTTGTTATAGTATAAGGAAAGACTCCCCGATACGGGGCAAAAACGAAAGCAGCGGCTGCCCCAAAGCCCTGCGGAAGATGAGGAGAGGAACTATGGAAAAGAAATTAAGAGTTGGTATCTTAGGTGCAACAGGTATGGTAGGACAGAGATTTATCTCTCTGCTGGAAAATCACCCATGGTATGAGGTAGTTACAGTAGCTGCCAGCCCAAGATCAGCAGGAAAGACCTACGAAGAAGCAGTAGGTGACCGCTGGAAAATGACCACTCCTATGCCGGAAGCTGTAAAGAAGCTGGTTGTTATGAACGTAAACGAAGTAGAGAAAGTAGCTGCCAGTGTAGACTTCGTATTCAGTGCAGTGGATATGACCAAGGATGAGATCCGTGCCATTGAAGAGGAATACGCAAAGACAGAAACACCGGTTGTTTCCAACAACAGCGCACATCGTTGGACTCCAGACGTTCCTATGGTCGTTCCGGAGGTAAACCCAGAACATTTTGATGTGATCGAATTCCAGAAAAAGCGTCTGGGAACTACCAGAGGCTTCATCGCAGTAAAGCCAAACTGCTCCATTCAGAGCTACGCACCTGTTTTAACTGCATGGATGGAATATGAGCCATATGAAGTAGTTGCAACTACCTACCAGGCAATCTCCGGCGCAGGAAAGACCTTTAAGGACTGGCCTGAAATGGAAGGAAACATCATCCCATACATCGGCGGAGAAGAAGAAAAGAGCGAGCAGGAGCCACTGCGTATCTGGGGCCACATTGAAAACGGTGTGATCGTAAAGGCAGAAAGCCCTGTGATCACCTGCCAGTGCATCCGTGTTCCTGTATTAAACGGACATACAGCAGCTGTATTTGTTAAGTTTAAAAAGAAACCAACCAAGGAACAGCTGATCGAGAAGTTAGTAAACTTCAAGGGCATTCCTCAGGAACTGGAACTTCCAAGTGCTCCAAAGCAGTTCATCCAGTATCTGGAAGAAGACAACCGTCCACAGGTAAGCCTGGATGTAGATTTTGAACATGGTATGGGCATCTCTGTAGGCCGTTTAAGAGAAGATACCGTATATGACTACAAATTTGTAGGACTTTCCCACAACACCGTAAGAGGTGCAGCAGGCGGTGCAGTTCTGTGTGCAGAACTTCTTACAGCTAAGGGATATATCGCAGCTAAATAAAGCGGGAGCAGGAGGTTTTCTTATGGCTATTCAGAAAAAAGAATTTGGTGTTATGCCTTCCGGGGAAAAGGTATACGAGTACACACTGACCAACAAAAGCGGTGTCAGCGCGTCGTTTATTGAACTTGGGGCAACCTGGACCAAAATGCTGGTTCCGGACCGTGATGGCAACATGGCAGATGTGATCTTAGGCTATGACGATCTTGCAAGCTATCAGGCAAATACACCTCATTTTGGCGCCCCCATCGGCAGAAATGCAAACCGTATTGGAAACGCAGTGATCACCATTGACGGAAAAGATTATAAATTAGAGGCAAACAATGGTCCTAACAACCTGCACAGTGGTCCGGATCTGTATCACAGCCGTTTATGGGAAAGCTGGGCATATGAGACAGCAGAAGGCAGCCGCCTGGACTTCTTCTTAAACAGCCCGGACGGAGATCAGGGATACCCTGGAAATGCAAAGATCCGCATCAGCTATACCTTAACAGAGGACAGCTGCTTAAAAATCGATTACAACATGGTTGCAGATGCAGACACAGTAGCTAACTTTACCAACCATTGCTATTTCAACCTGGCCGGACATAACAGCGGTCCTGTAATGGATCAGCAGGTATGGCTTGCAGCTGATACATACACACCTGCAGACGCGGTTTCCATCCCAACAGGAGAGATTCTTCCGGTAGCAGGAACTCCTATGGATTTTACAAAGATGAAACCGATCGGACAGGACATTGAAGCTGATTTTGAGGCTCTGATCCTTGGACATGGCTATGACCACAACTGGGTATTAAACCATGAAGCAGGCGTTCTTGGCATTGCAGGTAAGGCAAAAGATCTAGCAAGCGGCCGTGTGATGGAAGCATACACAGATCTTCCCGGAATGCAGTTTTATACTGCAAACTTCTTAAAAGATGAGCGCCTTGGAAAAGGCGGTGCCCACTATGACAGACGCCATGCGTTCTGCTTTGAGACACAGTACTATCCAGATGCCTGCCATAAGCCAAACTTCCCGTCACCGATCTTAAAAGCAGGAGATACTTATAAGACAACTACCATTTATAAGTTCTACGCAGAATAGGGTCAGACGGATACTGCCGGCAGGCAGATCTTCAAAAATATACAGTACAAAAAGGACAGTCTATTGCTGGAAAATGGCTTTGGACTGTCCTTTATAACTTCTTGCAAGAGCCCTGAAAAAATGGTATACTTATAAAATACGTCTTTAAATAATGAGGAATCAAATGTCAAAATCATTATACATTGCGGAAAAGCCCAGTGTAGCCCAGCAGTTTGCAGATGCATTGAAAATACGGGGACGTCGCGGAGACGGCTATATCGAGTCAGATGAGGCGATCGTCACCTGGTGCGTGGGACATCTGGTGACCATGAGTTACCCGGAAGCCTACGATATGAAATACAAGCGCTGGAGTCTGAATACACTTCCTTTTCTGCCAAAAGAATTCAAATATGAAGTAATACCAAGTGTGGAAAAGCAGTTTTCCATTGTAAAAGGACTTCTTACAAGGCCGGATGTAGATACTATTTATGTCTGCACCGACTCCGGACGGGAAGGAGAGTATATTTACCGTCTGGTAGCCCAGATGGCTGGTGTAAAGGACAAGCACCAGAAGCGTGTGTGGATCGACTCCCAGACCGAAGAGGAGATCCTTCGCGGGATCCGGGAAGCAAAAGATGAGTCTGAATATGACAACCTTTCTGCCTCTGCTTACTTAAGAGCCAAAGAAGATTACCTTATGGGTATCAATTTTTCCAGAGTACTGACCCTGCGCTACGGGCCGTCTATGTCTCAGTATCTGGGAACAAAATTTACAGTCCTTTCCGTAGGCCGTGTTATGACCTGTGTCCTGGGAATGGTAGTCCGCAGGGAGCGGGAAATACGAAACTTTGTAAAAACCCCGTTCTACCGTGTTCTTGGAAGCTTTCAGGCAACTGCAAAAGACGGTACACCTGTGCTGTTAGACGCAGAGTGGAAGGCGGTAGAAGGCTCTAAATATTTTGGAACGCCCTATCTTTATAAAGAAAATGGTTTTAAAGAGCGGGAGAAAGCAGAAGAGCTGATTGCCTACTTAAAAGAAGAACCGCCTTTAGAGGCAAAAGTCCTTTCCAAAGAAAAGAAGAAAGAAACGAAAAATCCGCCTCTTCTTTATAACCTTGCGGAACTTCAGAATGACTGTTCCAAAATGTTTAAAATAAGCCCGGATGAGACTTTGAAAGTGGTCCAGGAGCTGTATGAGAAAAAGCTGGTCACATATCCGAGAACTGATGCCAGAGTCCTTTCAACAGCTGTTGCAAAGGAGATCTATAAAAATATAAACGGCCTCATGCGCTATGAACCAATGGCAGGCTTTGCAAAAGAAGCAATGGATCTTGGAAGTTTTAAAGGGATCGCAAAGACCCGTTATGTCAATGACAAGCAGATCACAGACCATTATGCCATCATTCCTACAGGACAGGGAATGGGAAACTTGCGCGGACTGTCCCCGTTATCTGAAAAGGTCTATCAGGTAGTCTGCCGCCGGTTTTTAAGCATTTTTTATCCGGCTGCCATTTACCAGAAATACAGTCTGGTACTGGAACGGAAAAAAGAACAGTTTTTTGCAAGCTTTAAAGTGCTGTCAGAACCTGGTTATTTAAAGGTGGCAGATGTGAACCTGGCAAAGAAAAGCAGCATCCAGGAGACCTTTTCTGATGAGAAAGAGGGAAATTCTGCACAAACAGATGAAAAAAACGCGGAAATTCCGAAAGTTGACCGAACTCTGCTGTTACAGGTGCTTGCAGATTTGAAAAAAAATGCTATACTTACTATAGCGGATCTGAAGGTGAAGGAAGGAGAGACTTCTCCACCAAAAAGATATACCTCCGGTTCCATGATCCTGGCTATGGAAAATGCCGGCCAGCTGATCGAAGATGAGGAGCTGCGGGCCCAGATCAAGGGCAGCGGCATCGGCACCAGTGCCACCAGAGCGGAGATACTGAAAAAACTGGTCAGTATCAAATATCTGAGTTTAAATCAGAAGACCCAGGTGATAACCCCGTCTCTGTTGGGAGAGATGGTTTATGAAGTGGTGGACCACTCCATCAGGCAGTTATTAAATCCTGAGCTGACTGCCAGCTGGGAAAAAGGTCTGACTTATGTGGCGGAAGGTTCCATTACATCGGATGAATACATGGAAAAACTGGAACGTTTTGTTGCAATGCGCACTGTAAACGTGACCAGATTGAATAACCAGTATGATATGCGGGGACTTTTTGACGCGGCTGCCGCCTTTTACAAAACAAAAAAGGAGAACTGATTACAATGAAACTGAAGGAAATGAAAATTAAAGAGCTGTTTGATACAAGCCATACAATTGCTGAGAGAATTTTTGATAATCATACTTATGCCTGGGAAGTACTTCCGGAGATCGGTGATTTCATCCGTTCTTTAGGACCTCTTCTTCCGGAAAATGAATACCGCAAGATCGGCACTGATATCTGGGTACACAAGAGCGCAAAAGTAGCACCTACCATTATGATGGCTGGTCCTATGATCATCTGTGAAGGCGCAAATGTACGTCACAGCGCATTCTTAAGAGGAAATGTTATCATCGGCGCTGGCGCTGTTGTAGGCAACTCCTGTGAATTAAAGAATGCTCTGATCTTTGACGAAGCACAGATCCCACACTTTAACTATGTTGGTGACTCCGTACTTGGATATAAGGCTCATATGGGCGCAGGCGCAGTTACTTCCAATGTAAAGTCTGACAAGTCTTTAGTTGTAGTACACGCAGAAGATAAGGACGTAGCTACCGGATTTAAGAAATTTGGCGCGATCCTTGGTGATGGCGTAGAAGTAGGCTGCAACAGTGTTCTTAATCCAGGAACTGTTGTAGGTAAGGAAAGCAACATCTACCCATTATCCAGCGTAAGAGGCTGTGTTGCTGCTCACTCCATCTACAAGAGCCAGGACAATATCGTAGCAAAGGAAAACCGTGAAGAAGCTCCGGCACCAAAGAAGAGAGCAACCAGAAAGCCAAAGGTTGTGAAATAACGTAATGTGCGCAGCAAAAAACAAGCGGCTGCGGTAGCAGACATTTGTTTTTTGCAAGCCATTAACGAACGAACCGCCCGCGAAAGCGGGCAGTGGAGCGCGTGGTTCGTGAGTGAAGAATATATAATAAAACCCCCGCTAACCAGCGGGGGTTAATTTTTTACGTCCTATTTTGTTCCGAAGATACGATCTCCCGCATCTCCAAGACCTGGGCAGATATACGCATTTTCATTTAAACATCTGTCTAAATGTCCAACATAAATCTGAATGTCCGGATGTGCTTCCTGCAGTTTCTTAAGACCTTCCGGTGCTGCGATGATGGCCATAAATTTGATCTTCTTTCCACCGTGCTGCTTGATGAAATTAACAGCTGCAACAGCAGATCCACCGGTTGCCAGCATTGGGTCAGTAACAACAATGGTACGTTCCTCGATCGGATCCGGAAGTTTGCAGTAATATTCATGAGGCTCATGTGTCTCCTCATCTCTGTAAAGACCGATATGTCCGACCTTAGCACTTGGAACCAGTGCCAGGATACCGTTTACCATACCAAGACCTGCTCTTAAGATCGGCACAACTGCCAGCTTACGGCCTGCGATCATAGGTGTCATACAGGTCTCGATTGGTGTCTCAACTTCTACATCTTCCAGAGGAAGATCTCTTAAAGCTTCGTATCCCATCAGCATGGCGATCTCTTCGATCAAAGCGCGGAATTCATTTGTACCGGTGCTTTTCTTTCTTAAAATAGAGATCTTGTGCTGGATCAATGGGTGATCAAAAACAATTACATTTTCCATAGTTTTTTGCTGCTCCTTATTCGTGTTGTATAAGACACAGATACTTGTCTGTCTTTTCTGTTTCCTATTATAACTGATAGCGTGGATAATGGCAACGTTAATTACTTGGTAGAAGGATCAAATGCAACGATCACATAATCTCCCAAAGCGTGGGGGACCGGAACGGAAAAGCAGATAGTTCCGTGGTTTTCATAGCTGAAGGATTCCGGCCATACAGTATCAGATGCCAGCGGAAAGTCGGCTCCGTTAAATACCTCTGTAAGGATATCCAGATCCAAACTGTCACGATACTCTAAAAAAGCTTCCTTCTGATCCTGGGTTATACCTACAAATTCCACATCATCACTTAAAACATAACCGGCCATAGTGTAGCCATCTGTGTAATCAGAAAGCCCAAGATTTCTTACCTGGTTCAGATCCACTGTGTTGGTATAAAAAACACTGACAGGATAAGCAGCTCCATTACTCATGCGGTCTCCTTTGTAAACAGCAGTGAGACGCTTCCGGTCTGCAGATATGACTTCGCATTTTACAGTAAGAGTATCTGCGGTTTCATCCAGATCGTTTGCCTGAATAATGGAAAGGGCATTGGTCTTTAAAAGTTCATTTACATTGTCCTGTTTTGCGCTGTCGTTCATCTGGCTTACCACCGGATATTGAATGGAAATATTTCCGGAAGAATAAGTCTCAAGCTGTACGCTGATACCTGTAGTTCCTTCTTTAACAGTCTCACTTTCCTGAACAGAAGAACTTTCCTCCACAGTTGCAGGTTCTGTTGCTTCCGGGACACTGGTAGCTTCCTGGGTATGTATGGTAGACAGATCCGTATCCGCCGGAGCGAGACCAAAGATAAGACCGATGGAAACTGCGCCGACCACAACAGCAGCACCTATGGCACCGATAATGATCTTTTTGGTTGTATCCATAATTATTTCCTCCTCGTATAGTATTTCTTCCTTATTATATATTACTCTGCTTTTATGGACTCTGTATAAAGAAATACTTACAAATTCATGAAGGATAACAGGAATATATTTTCATTTCCTTTCATATAGTATAAGAGCGTGTCAAAAAGGTTATGTCACGCAGGATAAAAACGGGAGGGAATGTAAAATGACATATTTAGAACTGGTTGCAGCAGTAGGCAGCGTACCTATGGATATTGCCTGTATGTACTTTAACGGCAGGCTGACAGAACGGGAAATGAAAAATGTGATCGGTTGGAAAAAGGCCGGTCTGGTGGAATGTTTTTATCTGCAAAATAGAAATGATGAAAATAATCAAATCCGTAAATGAATATTGAAAATAAATACCCCTTGTGCTACATTTATAATTAGGTGTGAACAAAAGCAAAGGGGCTGTTGATGTGGGAGAGAAGAAGTTATATGTTAATTTATTAGGAGAGTTTTCTGTGTGGTACGGAGACAAAAAGGTGTACATGGGACGTACATCTACCGGCCGCCAGGCACAGCGGTTCCAGCTTCTGATGATCAGTCCGGGATTTCAGATATCCAAGGAAAAATTAATGGCTGACATTTATAAATCAGGAGAGTTCAATAACCGGAACAACAGTGTCAACAATGCGGTCTATCGTCTGAGAAAAATGCTCACGGATGCGGGGGTTCCAGGTGACGAATATATCGCCATTGAAAATGGAAACTGTGTGTGGAAAGAAGATATACCTGTTCAGGTAGATGCTGTGGAATTCAAACGGCTGTTAGAAGAAAGCCGGGATGCAGAAGATGATGATAAACTTCATATACTTCAGGAAGCCTGGCTTCTCTACAGAGGACCGCTGCTTGCCAGCAATTCCATTGAAGAATGGGCTATTCCTGAGAATCTTCATTATAAAGAACTGTATCGTGACTGTACCAACCAGATCGCGGATATATTAAAAGAAAAAGAACGCTGGGAAGATCTGTATACCCTGTATACAACTGCATTGGGAATAGAGACTTACGAGGAATGGCAGTTAGGGCAGCTGGATGCGCTGATCGCTTTAGGAGAGTATGAGAAAGCATATAAAACATATGAAAAAGCGGTCCGGATCTATACAGAAGTTTCGGATCTGCCTGTTTCCGAAGAGATGTTAAAGCGTTCCCGCAAGATCAGCCAGTACTTAAAAGGTGGTTATGAGGATCTTGACGATATCCAGGTAAGCTTTCTGGAAGTAGCCAAGAAAAGTGAAGAACAGGTATATGAGTGCCCATATCCAAACTTTATGGATGTGTACTGTTCCATCTTAAGACTTGGTGCCCGTATAGAGGTTGTTTCCTGCCTGATGCAGTGTACCATTGTAAATAGGAAGAAACTGCCGGTACAAAAGGCAGTTGCAGCGAAAAAAGGCGCCCTTCTTTTACAGGCGATCAAACAGACGCTGCGTTATGGTGATATATTTACGCAGTATAATACATCAAGATTTCTGATCATACTAAATCATACTAAAAAGGAAAATGGAAAGATCGTCTTTAACCGGATCGCCAAAGTTTACGAAGAACTTGGCGGAAATCGCAGGGATATTGACTATCAGATCACTCCTATGTATCAGGAATAATATAATTGTTCATATTGTCCAACAGATATCTCAGACAGATTAAACTCTGCCTGGGATATTTTTTTAAAATTGAAATATTTCTTCAAAAATGGCACTTTTTTCGTAACCTGTGATAAAAACCGTGATAAGGAAAATGATACCATAAATACAACAAGAGAAGAGGTAATTGTCAGACAGTTGAACATATATTATTGAGGAGGGAGTTGTATGAATCAGCTACGCAAAGCGAAAAGCAGAAACCGCAGAAGACACGCTGTGTTGCCTCGTAAGTATATAAAGGTGGTTGTTACATATGTACTGTTATTTGCCATTGTATTCAGCAATATGAGCAATCCACTACTCAATGTATTTGCAGGGCAGAAAAAAGAAGAATTCCGAATTCATGCGGATGAACTCCAACGGGCAGCAGAAGAAGCCCTGGAGGAAGGAAACATCGTCGAGGAACCATTAGACTTCTATACGAAAGACTCTTCGTTATTAAAAGAATACGAAGAACTGTTCGCAGCTGTATGTTGACAAGATAATTGACAAAACGGGATAAGGTGGGACAACTGGGGATTGGATGGGAAAAAACCTTATAAACACGAGATTTGTGGGGATTGGGAAGAGATTGTGGAGAGGTAAAATTGACAAATAAGATGTCAGAGAAGTGGCATAAACGGAAGGAGTGCAAAAGCACTCTTTTTTTGATGCCTTAAAATGGGAAGGCGACCGGGAAAGCCGCATAAATGCAAGCTTTTTACCGATCGCTAAGACGTACCCATATGAGCGTGGAATACTTTTGTTGGGTACAAGTGTAGTATAACAGACGTTGCTCTAAATGTCGAGGGGATAGAGCGTCAAAAATAAGCGTTAAAATGTCAAAGATACCGTTAAAAAGTGTTTAATTATGGCTTAAAAGCGTCAAAAGAGCAGTTTTGATGTCAAAAAAGCGTTAATATAGTGTGCTTCAAAATCGAAAAAACCTTTAGATAGAGCCAGATTAAAAGGGACAATTTGAGAAAAATATAAAAAAGCTGTCCCATTTACGTATTTATAAGGGTTTGAGCCGTTTTAGAATAGATAAATATGGACTTTCTAAAAGGGACAAAAAAGATTAATTATTTAATCATTTATGCTAAAAAAATTAAGCAATATCAGTTGCCTTTGTGGTGCAATCGGAGGAGGTGTTTTCTTCTGTGTATGTTGAATAGATAGAGTCCTTTTTTCTAGCTTCCTTCTCGTAAAGCATTTGTACAAAGGCATATATGCTCTCTTGTTTTTGTTCTTGAAGATACCTATACATGGTAATCAAATCGAATTCATTTTCATTTAAGACCATATTATGACTTTCTTTTTTTGAATCTACAGCGCTATTTGTATCGTCTCCAAATACAAGATTATCAATGGAAATATTTAATTGTTGAGAGACTTTTATGATACTCTCAAGATTTGGAGTGTGATCTTTCCAACGGCGTATGGTTGCATTAGATAATCCGCAATTTTTTTCAAATTGTTTTACTGTAATATTTTGAGCTTCCAAAAGTTTTATAAGTCGATTAAATAAATCTTGTTTATTTGTAAAAGCTCTATGCGAAATATTTGAGCTACTACCGTAGACTAAATAATCAATAGATACATTTAATATTTGAGCTACTTGTATAATGCTTTCTATATTAGGAGAATGATTTTTCCAACGTTTAATAGTTCCGTTAGAAAACCCACATTTTTGCTCAAGTTGATAAGGAGTAAGGTCATTTCTTTTGATGATTTCTAAAACGCGTTCATAAAGTTCCATAATAAATAATCTCCTTGTGTTTAACAAATAATCTATTTTAGCTTGACTTTTAATAAATATGCTACTATACTGTTGATAGTAGATTAAATGATTAATCAAAAACAATCATAACATATTTAGTCTAAAAAGAATAGGGAGGAGAAAAATGGCATCATTACGAGAAATTGCCTCAGCTAATGCGAAAGAAATTCGCGATGGGATTGCTTGGGTCATTGTATGGAAAACAGGGCGCAGCTGGCATGCGGTTCCTGTATGGCTTGATTCTGATACAGATAAGCTTTCCCCCGAAGATGATGAGATGGTGAGGGAGATTTTGAAACAGGATCCTGACGCTGTAATGATAAATGGCTATTACTCTGGACATTTGAGTGAGAGTATGACACTCAAAGAATTAGAGGCTGGTATTTGTTGGCACTATGAAAAAGGAATCCGTTTGATAACCAGCACTATTTTTGAACAGGAACCTGAGGAACAGCAAAGGCATCCGGATGTACTGGTACAGGCAGTTGGAAGGTGTCTGCCTAAAAGGCCACGGATCTATAAAACTAGGAATAAGGACTTGCAATCAACAGGATATGGTTTTTGTATTCTATCAAAAAAGATCAGTAGAAAGCAGGCTATCCATGGTCGAGAACCACCAGAAAACCAGAACATTATAGGAAGGAGGACTTCTTGTGAAAACCGAGAATAAGCTGACTCCTTTTGGGAGATATGTTGTTAAGACTCTGGTTGACAGAGATATGAGCAAGATGGAATTGGCCGCAGCTGTTGGAATCTCTCAACCATATTTGAGCTATATTTTGTATGGCCAGAGGTCAGGAAAAAAATACTTATTTCGTATAGCTGCTGTATTGGAAATTGACAAAGAAACAGTTAAAAAGCTGACGGCGTAGGAGGTGGAAAAGTGGAATCGGACTTTATATCCCTTAGAGAAGCGGCTGAATATGAGGGGACCAGCTATGACACGCTTAAGAAGCAGATACAGAGAGAGCCAGAGAAGTTTGATATTAAGACCGTAGGAGGAAAGCGAGGAAGGCCGCAAGTGCTGGTGTCCGTTGACTCCTTATCGCCGAAAGCCCGACGGGCTTATAAAGCCACTCAGGCAGTTAATCAGGAAGAGAATCCGGCCAGCGGGGAAGAAACGCCGCCCTGGTATGTGGAGGCAGATCTAAACTCTTACATCGAAAGCAACAAGCGTAAATTCTATGAAGCTGTGGAGCTGGCGAACC
>ENA-ORSO01000079-ORSO01000079.1-human-gut-metagenome-genome-assembly--contig:-NODE-79-length-82520-cov-3.802595_pt1 | contig 82520 bp, 73 predicted proteins | sample MGYA00241902_ERZ509168 | MGnify/ENA primary metagenome ERZ509168 (study PRJEB26280, sample SAMEA2338806) | human gut metagenome | biome: human gut; feature: human-associated habitat; material: faeces... | reverse complement strand
GTCGAGCGTCGAGAGGAGATCCTGGGCCCCGGAGGCCCAGGTGGAGGCCGCAGCGGCGCAGAGCGCAGCTGCGGCAAGCCAGGTCTTGACGGAACCCATGATCGTCCTTTATGCAGGCGCCGCTCAGGCGGCGATTTCAGCAAACGTCTCGCGAGCGGCGGCGATGGGCGCGTCGATTACTTCGTCGGTGGGCATGATCGAGACGAAGCCTGCCTCGAAGACGGACGGGGCGAAGTAGACGCCGCGCTCGAGCATGCCGTGGAAGAAGCGGTTGAACGTCTCCGTGTCGGACTTCATCACGTCGGCGAAGCCGTGCGGGACGGACGGCAGGAAGTAGAGGCCGAACATGCCGCCGACGCTGTCGGCGCAGAACGTGATGCCGTTTTCCTGAGCGGCGGCCGTTAGGCCCTTGACGAGGCGGTCGGCGGCGCGGGAAAGCTTGTCTTGGAAGCCCGGAGCCTGAATGCCCTTGAGGGTCGCAAGACCGCAGGCGACGGCGACGGGGTTGCCGGAAAGCGTGCCGGCCTGGTAGACGGGACCGAGGGGAGCGATCTGCTGCATGATTTCGCGGCGACCGCCGAAGGCGGCAACGGGCATGCCACCGCCGATCACCTTGCCGAGCATCGTGAGGTCGGGCTCGATGCCGTAGAAGGCCTGGGCGCCGCCCTGAGCGACGCGGAAGCCCGTCATGACTTCGTCGACGATGAGGACGGCGCCGTGCTTCGTGCAGAGCTCGCGCATCGTGCGAAGGAATTCGGGGTTGCCGCGGACCATGTTCATGTTGCCAGCGACGGCTTCGACGATCACGCAGGCGATGTCGTCGCCCCACTGGGCGAAGGCGTCCTCAAGCTGCTGCGGGTTGTTGTACTCGAGCACGAGCGTGTGCTCCGTCACGGAGGCGGGAACACCGGCCGAGGACGGATTGCCGAAGGTGAGCATGCCGGAGCCCGCCTTGACGAGGAGAGAGTCGGAGTGGCCGTGGTAGCAGCCCTCGAACTTGATGATCTTGTTGCGACCCGTGTAGCCGCGGGCGAGGCGGATGACGGACATGCCGGCCTCGGTGCCGGAGCTCACGAGGCGGACCTGGTCCATGGACGGCACGAGCTTGCGGACCTCTTCGGCGATGAGCGTCTCGCCCTGCGTGACGGCGCCGAAGGAGAGGCCCTTCGAGACGGCTTCGTCAACGGCGGCGATGACTTCGTCGTTGTTGTGGCCGAGGATCATCGGGCCCCAGGAGAGGATGTAGTCGATGAACTGCTTGCCCGTGGCGTCCCACATGTAGGGGCCCTTGGCGCGGTCGATGAAGCGCGGGGAGCCGCCCACGGAGCGGAAGGCTCGCACGGGGGAGTTCACGCCGCCCGGAATCGAGATCTGCGCACGCTGGAAGAGTTCGTCATTGAGGTCCATTTGTTCAACTCCTGAAAGCATGGAACGTGTCCGCGGCGGCCTCTCAAGGGTCGCGGCCGCCGGGACGGCAAATGAAAAAAAGGGCGGCCTTCGAAGCGGGCCGCCCGAAAAAACAATGAATTTTACCGAAACAGTCTGAACGCACCGTTAACGGGTGTTGCGTCCGGGACGGATTCGTGCGGCGTCAGAACGCCACGCCCAGGGAGAGCGTGAAGTCGGTCGCCATGGGCTTGAGCACGTAGTCGTCGCCGCGGGCCTCGACGGTGCCCTTGTAGCGGGCGAACGAGGTGAACATTTCGGCGTTGACGAAGACGTTCTTCGTGACCGCGTAGGTGGCGCCGAGCGACGTGACGGGGTGGAAGGAGTCGTCCTTGCCGGCGGGGCCCTTCATCTTGGAGTAGCCCAGACCGCCGCCCGCGTAGAGGCGGAGGCTGTCGAGGGCGTCGATGTTGTACTGAAGCTGGACGGCCCAGGTCTGGAAGCGGTAGGACTTGCTCGTGTCCGTGCCCGCCGTCTTGATGTCATGCTCGGAGCGGCGGTACGAAACGTCGGTCGCCCAGTGGCGGCCCGAGTAGTGGCGCATGCCGACGTGCCAGGAGCTGTCGTTCTTGACGTTGCTCGGAGAGAACTCCTCGCCGTTGTCCATGTACTCCCAGCCCCAGCCGCCGTAGAGGTAGTTGCGGTCTGCGCTCCAGGCGCTGGTGGCGGGCAGCGGAAGGTCGCGGCGCTTGGCGTCGTCGATCGTGATCGTGGAGTAGAAGAAGAACACGTTCGTGACGGGGATGTACGTGCCGTAGAAGGAGATGTCGTCCGTGCCGATCTTCGCGACGGGCAGCGGCATCGGGAACGGAACCCACATGTAGTCGCCGCGGGCGGAGACGGCGGCGAGGTAGCCTGCGCCGACGTGCAGGCCCGTGCCCGCGACAGGCCAGCGGGCGACCCACTGGTAGCCCGCGACCGGTTCGGGACGGTAGTTAGAGTCGACGAAGGTCACGAGGAAGAAGGAGCGCTCGTTGCCGCGGTTGTCGATGACCTGACGGCCGAGACCCATGCCGAAGGGATAGCCGTTCTCCAGGCAGAAGAGGCGCACCATGTCCACCGCGACATCGTTCTGGTGTGGCTCCAGAAAGCCGCAGTTGATCGGAACGACCCAGAGGCTGTTGCCTTCCTTCATGATGGCCTTGGCACCGCGGACGGTGTCCTGCCAGAAGGAGCCGAAGTCGCCGGGGCGTTCGGCGGAGGAGGACACGTAGCCGGCCGGCGTCGTGTCGATCACGGCTTCAAGGAAGCCGGCATGAGCCTGGCCGGCGGCGCAGGCCGCAGCCGCCGTCGCGGCGGCAAGCGTCTTCATTTTGATGTTCATGGCTTTGCGGCCGCCCGCATCAGGCGGGGCGGCCTTCTTGTAAGTTGTCTGAATCGGGAGCGGAGATGCCGCGTCCAGGCGACGGGGTCCGCAGAACCCGTCATTGTCGCACAAGGCATCGAGGCGGGCGTCAAAAAAGCGGGAAAACTCGTCGAGCGAGTTGAAAAAATGCGCCAAAGCGGGTAGAGTGCGTCCCCTGACTGCGAAACTTTTCCAGACGATCGTCGGCGGAGCAATCCGCGGGAGGAAAGTCCGGACTCCGCAGGGCACCGTAGCAGCTAACGGCTGTCCGCCGCGAGGCGAGGATCAGAGCAACAGAGACGAGCCGGCGTTGGGGTCGGTTGAAACGGGCAATCTCTACGGGGAGCAACATCAAATAGGCAGCCTATGGTTCGGCCCGGACCGGTTGCGGGTAGATGGCTTGAGGCGTCGCGCGAGCGCCGTCCTAGACGAATGATCGTCACTGCGCCCTCGGGCGCGGAACATAATCCGGCTTATCGGGAGAGTTTCCGGTCATCAGACAACAGAAGAGGGGTTCGGCACAAGCCGAACCCCTCTTCGTTTATTTGCAATCGTCAGATCGATCAGGCGAGAGCCGATTCGGCCTCGCAGCGGCGCACCTTGATGCGGCCGTCGACGGCGATCGGCTCACCAGTCTTTTCCGAGATCATGAGCGGATTGATGTCAAGTTCGTCGATGAAGGGAAGGTCGGTCACGAGCTGGGAGAGACGCAGGAGCGTCTCCTCAACCTTGGCGATGTCGGCGGGCGTCGTGCCGCGGGCGCCCTGAAGAAGCTTGTAGGCCTTGACCGAGCGGACCATGTCGCGAGCGTCGGTGTCCGTGACGGGTGCGATGCGGAAGGCGACGTCCTTCATGACCTCGACGAAGACGCCGCCGAGGCCGAACATCAGCATCGGGCCGTACTGCGGGTCGGTGGCGATGCCGCAGACCATTTCGCGGGAGCCTTTGACCATTTCCTGAATGATGACGCCTTCAAGCCCGTCGAGCAGGCCGCGCTCGTCGAGCTTGGCGACGAGGTCGCGGTATTCGGCGCGAAGCGCCTCGGCTGAGCCGATGTTGACGCGCACGCCGCCCACGTCCGTCTTGTGGGACGTGGTCTTGGAGGTCATCTTCATGACGACGGGGTAGCCGATGCGGTCGGCAACGGCGACCGCTGCGTCCTCGTCTGCGGCAAAGCCGGCCCTGCACACGCGCACGCCGTAGGCGTCGAGAACGTCGATGCTCTCGCGCGTCGTAAGCTGGTCGCGGCCGTCGGCAAGTGCCGTGCGGATGATGTTGCGGGCGCGTTCGCCGTCAACCTTGAAGTCGGGAAGCACGCCCTCGGGGCGCTCGATCCAGAGGCGCTGCTCGTTGAGGCGCGCTAGGCCCTCGACCGCCTCCTCGACGTACATGAAGAAGGGCACGTTGACGTCGGCGGCGGAGAATGCCGTGAAGAACTCGCTCTTCGTCATGAAGACGCCGACGACGGGCTTTTCGGGATGTGCGGCCTTGATCTCCATGATCGCGCGGGCGACGTCGGTGTCCTTGAGGCCGAGGAACGGCAGGTAGATCGTGATGACCATGTCGACGTTCGGATCGGCGAGCACCGTTTCGAGCGTCTGGCGATAGTGCTCGATCGGAGCGGAGGCGATCATGTCGACGGGATTCCTGACGGAGGCGGCGGCAGGCAGGAAGCTCCGGAGCTTCGCCTTCGTTTCGTCCGTGAGCTCGGCCATCTTCATGCCCTTTTCGCAGATGGCGTCGGTGCCCATGATGCCGGGGCCGCCGGAGTTCGTGACGATGGCGACCCTGTCGCCCTTCGGAATCGGGCAGTTGGCGAACACTTTGGCGGTGGAGAAGAGGTCTTTGAGCGACATTTCGCGAATGACGCCGGACTGCTTTAAGAGCGCGTCGGCTGCGCGGTCGCCGCCGGCGAGGGAGCCCGTGTGCGAAGAGGCCGCTGAAGCACCGGCGGCCGAACGGCCGGCTTTGAGCGCAACGATGGGCTTTTTCTTGGAGATGCGGGTGGCGAGCTTGCGGAAGTTCGCGGGATCCGGGATCGATTCCATGTAGAGCAGAATCTGCTTCACATCCGGATCGTTTTCCCAGTATTCAAGCGCCGTTTCCGCGTTCACATCGGCCTGATTGCCGATCGAAATAAACTGCGCAAAGCCGACATTGAGATCCTTGAGAATGTTGAGGATGCCGCCGCCCAATGCGCCCGACTGCGAAACAAAGCCGATATCGCCCGCAACCGGGAGGCTTTCAGCAAAACATGCATCAAGACGCACATTCGGGTTGGTATTGACGACGCCGAGGCAGTTTGGACCGACCATGCGCATTCCGTTGGCGCGGATCTTGGCAGCGAGCGCTTCTTCGAGCTCGCGGCCTTCGCCGCCGGTTTCCTTAAAGCCCGCGGAAATGACGACGAGTCCCTTGATGCCTCGGGCAGCGCATTCGTCAACGGTGGAAAGCACAAATTTCGCGTTGACAACGATGACCGCCAGATCCACGCCGTCGGGGAGTTCGCTCACGGACGTATAAGCGCGAAGTCCTTCGATCTCGCCGCCCTTGGGGTTGACCGGGTAGATATGTCCCTTGAAGCCGTATTCGAGCAGGCGCTTCAGAAGATCGTTGCCGATCGTGTGCGGACGAGTGGAGGCGCCGACGACGGCGACTGCACGAGGCTTCAGGATATGGTCAAGCAGCATGGGGGTGAATCCTTGGTGTTAGTGTCAAAGAGACTCTTTTCAATATGCGGCTGCGCCAGGCGCTCAGTATTTCTATAAAGATTGCGTTGGCAAAAGATGCCCGCAGCTCTCGCAGGCATCGTTGAAACAGACGGCATCACTGCATTGTATCGATTCAAGCCCAATTGTCATTTGACCATTCGGATTACTTGGCGCCCCCATTCGCAGGGAAGGTCTTGAGAGGACAAAAGGGTGTGCGGCTCGCAGATTTATTTGATTTCGATTTCATTGCACTCGATCGAGATACTGCGCTGCGTCACGTGATAGACGAAGAGGCGGCGAAGACGGGGGCAGCCTCCGCGTCAAGATTTGGACGGAGAGCTGCGCGAGTGCGCTTCATTTTGCAGCAGCAGGCCGCGGCGTAACGATTCTGCCGCTTGAGGCTGCCAAAAAGGATGAAAGAGTCTGTGCGTTAACGCTCGATGAACCTTGGGCTTCGCTTTTGATTCGTATCTGGCATGTGCCCAATCTCAAGGAACTCAACCCGGATGCGGATGCTCTTCTCCGGTTTCTGGTGAATGCTTCAGCCGCGTCGCGTGCGGGGATGGGAGCGCTTTGAGTGCGCCTCATTGTGACCGCATTCGAATAGGCGCGGGTGATGTCGCCAGCGCTGCAGTGAGACCGCAAAGAGGCAGACATGAACGAATGTTCGCTTTGGCTTCGACGAACATCATCAATACCTGGCAATTGTGCTTAGTACGCCTAGTGACTCATCAGATATTCTTACGGAACGCACCCTTTAGATGCTTATGCAGAGCGCTAGAGGGTGCGTCAGGAACCGCTGCCTCATAGGATGATCGGCCGTTCCCTTCCGCACATAAGTGCGCCTTCAATTTTCTGCAGCGTCGGATTCCGCGGGAATTCGAGCGGAGCTGCAAATCCTCTTTCGAAGGCGTGGAGCGCGCGGCGCTCCCTTTCAGACAAAAGAATCAAGAACATCGTCAGAAGGACTTTTCAGACATGACCAAATTCACCAAGAGCGCTGCTGCTGCGGCCGCTGCCATTCTCGTTTCTGTCACGCTCGCCGGCTGCGGCGGTGATGAAAAAACGGATATCACAACTGTCAAGGTAGGTGTTGTCGGCGAATACAACGCCCAGTGGGACACCGTCAATAAGCTCCTTGAGAAAGACAAGATCAAAGTTGAGCTCGTCAAGTATTCCGACTATGCAACGCCCAACCGCGCCTTGTCAGATAAGGAAATTGATCTCAATGCCTTCCAGCACAAGGCATATCTTGCCAATGACATCAAGCGCAACGGCTACAAGATCGTCGCCATCGGCGACACGCTTGTGACGCCGCTTCGCGTCTTCAACAACAAGCAGAAGATCAAGGCGATTGCCGACATCAAGGACGGCGACAAGATTGCCATTCCGGCGGATCTGACCAACGGCGGCCGCGCGCTGAAGCTGCTTGAAGCCGCGGGTCTTTTCACGCTCAATCCTGACAAGGGCTTTGTGCCGAATAAAACCGACATCACGCATTTCAATAAGAAAGTGCAGATCGTCGAGGCAGAGTCCGGCATGCTCGCAAACCTCCTGCCTGATGTGACGGCGGCGGTCATCAACGGCGGCAATGCCTTTACCGCGAAGCTCGATCCGTATGCGGATTCAATTTTCTCGGAAAATCTGGATCCGAAGACGAATCCGTACTTTGGTCAGCTCGTCAACGTGATCGTTGCGCGCGAAGCCGATAAGGACAATCCTGTCTATAAGAAGGTGGTTGCCGCTTATCAGACGCAGGATGTTGCCCAGACGCTCAAGGATGACTATAAGGGCGCCTACGTGCCGGTCTGGCCTGGCGCTGCTGATTACAAACTGAAGTAAGAGGCGCTCAGAAAAAAAAAGCACCGTCCGATGCTTTTTCGCCGCCGCATTCAACCGTCCGGATCTGCGCTGCTGCGCCCGGACGGTTTTGCGCTTCATTCATCTGCAGTGTTTTTTGGGGCGTATCTGAAAGCGCTGCATGGCTCCGCAAAAAAAAGCGTCAGCATCCATCCCTTCCAAAAAGAAAGCCGACCGTCATGACTACCGAATCCCCCGAACAGATCATCAAAGCGTTTGTCGAGAAGCGCCTTCCAATCTATCAGGCTGCCGCGCGCGATATTCACGCGCATCCTGAAACCAGCAACCACGAATACTTTGCCTGCAAGCGGCTTTCTGAGCTGCTTAAAAATGAAGGGTTTGAAGTCCAGGTGGATGTGGCCGGTCATCCTACGGGTTTTGACGCACGATTCAAATCCGGCAAACCCGGTCCGGTTCTCTGCTTTTTGGCCGAGTACGATGCACTGGCCGGTCTCGGGCACGGGTGCGGTCACAACCTTTTCGGCGCCACCAGTGCGCTCGCCGGCGCTGCGCTCGCACAAGCCGCAAAATTGACGGGCGGTGAAATCCGCGTTTATGGAACGCCCGGCGAAGAAGGCGGCGAGAACGGCAGTGCCAAAGGAAGCTTCGTTCGCGAAGGCTTTTTCAAGGATGTGGATGCGGCGCTCTGCGTGCATCCGAGCTCCTCGGGCCACCGTCTGACGAATCCTTCCTTAGGCTGTGCGCCGGTAGACATTGAATTTCATGGCAAGGCCTCGCACGCTGCCAGTGCGCCCGAGCAGGGCATCAATGCGCTTGACGCACTGATTCAGGTCTATAACGGCATCAATGCGCTTCGCCAGCACCTCCCGACCGATGTGCGCATTCACGGCATCATTACGCATGGCGGTGATGCGCCGAACATTGTCCCGGAATACGCTGCGGCGAAGTTTTATCTGCGCGCGGCAACTGCGCCGGTACTCGAAGAGGTTTGGCAGAAGGTCGAACGCATTGTCGAAGGCGCAGCTTTGATGACGGGGGCTAAGGGATCCATGAAGCCCTCGCAGAACCGCGTGGAAAATACCATCCTCACGCCTAAGTTCGATGCCGTCTACCGCCAGCGTATGGAAGAGCTGCTTGCCGAAACGGGCAGCAGCGAAAAGGTTGAGGATTCGGCAGAAAAAGCCGGCGGCTCCTCCGATGTCGGCAATGTTTCACAGGTGATTCCCACCATTCAGCCGACGATCCGGATCAGTAAAGTGCCCGTGCGCGGTCACAGTGAAGAGTTCAAAGCGGCGTCCTGCTCTGCGCTCGGACTCGCTTCCATCGGTTTGGGCGCCAAAGCGCTTGCGCTCACGGGGCTTGACCTCTTGACGGATCCGCAGCTGCTTGCCGACATCAAGGCTGATCATGCCGATGCGCTCGTGCGTCAGGCTTCGGCCGCAAAACAGCATTAACCCTCATTCATCAGCCTGAATCACAAGAAAATCAAATGATCAAGCTTAATCACATTACCAAGCGGTTTGAATCGGGCGGCAGAACCGTCACCGCAGTCGACGATGTTTCGCTTGCCATCAACGCCGGAGAGGTTTTCGGCATCATCGGTTTTTCCGGGGCGGGGAAGTCCACGCTTGTGCGCTGCATCAATTTGCTCGAGCGGCCGACCTCAGGCGAAGTGATCGTCGACGGGGTCGACCTCACTGAGCTCGACGAAAAGGCGCTGCGTCAAGTTCGTCAGCGTATCGGCATGATTTTCCAGCACTTCAACTTGATGCCCTCGCGCACGGTGACCGAGAACATCGAAATGCCGCTGAAGCTGACGACGCTTACGCCTGCCGAACGCAAGGCCAAGATTGCGTCGCTTTTGGAACTCGTTGAGCTTTCTGATAAAGCGGATGCATACCCCTCGCAGCTCTCCGGCGGTCAGAAGCAGCGTGTGGCCATTGCCCGCGCGCTCACCAATGATCCCAAGGTGCTCTTGTGCGACGAAGCGACGAGCGCACTTGACCCGAAGACAACGCGGTCGATTTTGAAGCTTCTGCGGGAGGTCAACCAGCGGCTGGGCATCACGATTGTCGTGATCACGCACCAGATGTCGGTCGTCAAATACATCTGCGACCGTGCGGCGGTTATGGAAAAAGGCCGAGTGGTCGAGGAAGGCACGATCCTCGAGATCTTCTCGCATCCCCAAATGCCGGTGACGAAGGGTTTTATTGATACAGCGACGAATGTCGATGATCTCTATGAGCTCCTTGAAGAAACCCGTTCGGGCGACGGCGTCAATCACGGCCAGACGGTGTATCTGCTCACTTATACGGGTTCTTCGGCCGGAAAGCCGCTGATGGTCGAGCTCTACCAGCGCTTCGGCGTGGAGGCCAACATCATCTTCGGCAATGTTGAGCTGCTCAAGGGTACGCCGCTCGGCAAACTCGCCGTTACGCTCTCGGGTACGCCTGAATCTGTAGGGGATGCGCTTGAATTCATTCGCAGCCAGAACGTCGTCGTGGAGGCTCTCTAATGTTTGACTGGATCTATTTTCTTGCGCCCAACCTCAAGCAATTGGGCGGCGAACTGCTGACCTGCCTGGGGCAGACCTTCACAATGATTGGCGTGTCCGGCATTCTTTCATGGATTCTGGGCATTCTCGTCGGTGTTCTGCTGGTTACGTGCCGTCCGGGCGGCATTCTTGAGAATCGGCCGCTCTTCACGATTTTTGACCGCGGGATCGACATCATCCGCTCGATTCCATTCATTATCCTGATCGTGCTTCTGATCCCGCTCTCGCGCTTTCTGGTCGGTACCGGTTCAGGCGTGACGGGGAGCTTCGTTGCGCTCGTTTTCGGTACGGTGCCTTTCTTTGCGCGTCAGATCGAATCGGTGCTCTCCGAAATTGACCACGGTCTCGTAGAGGCCAGTGCGGCCATGGGTTTTTCACCGCGGCAGATCATTTTCGGCGTCTATCTGCGGGAAAGCATCCCGGGCATCACCCGCGTGACGATGATTACCTTCGTCAGCTTTGTGGGCATTACGGCCATTGCCGGCGCGATCGGTGCGGGCGGCATCGGCGACTTTGCCATCCGCTACGGCTATCAGATGGGCTACCGCGACATGATTTGGCTGACGGTGCTCATTATTCTCGCCATCATCAGCATCTTCCAGTTCTTTGGAAATATGATCATCCGCCGTACCACGCACTGACGATTCCTTCTGGGAATCGCAGACAATGCGGCTGAATTTTCCATGCCAGTTCATTGAACTCACGAGGTGCGGCGTATGCCGTGCCGGCCCTGAATAGGACGTGACTGGAATGCACAATTGACTGTGTCGCCGCAGAATCGGCTGCCTCAGGCGATGCGCTCGCTCTATGAGGGAGTGCCGTTTTCATGCGTAAGTCAGCTTGACCGCTGCCCGCTGCATCTATTCGGCGGGGACAGTGCTTCTAAGCCTGAGGAGAGCTGCAGCACAGCTGCAGCTCCAAAGAATCGGCCGTCTCTCAAGAGATGCGCAGTGATGCATAAATGCCGTCGAAGAGATCTTCACGCGTTTCAAAGCGTATGAAGATTCACTAGGAACAGAACGCAGAGTCTGTCAAGGCATCTTGCGGCATAATCAAGTTGTTAAGCGCCCCGTTTTCTATAAACTTGCAGCCATAAACAGATCCAGCTGCTTTCAGGTGTAATGAGGAAGGAACTTAGGTATGGCAATAAGCCTTGCATCCGCCGTGGAAAACCTGTGTCGTTGCGCCGGTTGGAAAAGCATGCCGCCTGATGATGACGGGGTCTATCACTTCCTGCTTGACGGCGGATTGGATTTGGATCTGCACAGCCCAGACGACCGAAACTGCATTATTAGTACAGATCTCGGCCCTGCGCCGGCTGACGATGATGTTTCGGCGGAGGATGAGTTCGTTCGGCTGGGGAATTCTGCCGCTGCGGTGATGCGCGCTCAGCGTTCAATCTTGTCGCTTCACGACGGACGTTTGGCGCTTTGGCGGCGGATTTCGCTGGAGGCTTCGGCAGAAGATTTCAATAGCGAGGTGCGTCAGTTCCTGAACGATCAGTCCTGGTGGCGAGGTCGCCTTGATGATTCAAATGCAAATTTTTCTGGCAGCTCTCTGTTTTCCTTTGATGCGACGGGCTGGATGCCTGGAAAGCTGATTTTCTAAAGGACGCAGATCGTGATGGGCAAAACGGACCGTGGAATGGATGTGAGATGGCTCTTGAGAACGTCTCGCTCGGTGTTTGCTGCCGGACTTGCCGGTTGTCTGATTGCCGGCTCAGCTTTGCCGCCGTCTGCGTCTGCCTATGAATTCGAAAAGTCGTTCTCCTACTATGCCAATGGTCAGGACCTTAAAACCGTGCTTATGGGATTTGCCCGAGCACAGGGTTTGAAAGCCGAATTCGACGATACTGTTTCAGGGCGTGTGAGCGGCCGCTTTCAGAAGGTGAGTGCCCGAAACTTTTTGACCGCTATGGGTGAAGCTTATGGTGCCGGCTGGTATGTGCTCGGTACGAGCATTCACTTTTATGCCTCAGACCGGGTGCGCAAGGATTTTCTGACCGTGCCGAGCGGATCGGCGGAAGATCTGGTCAACTCACTGAGGCGCTCTGGGTTCATCGCTGACGAACTGCCTGTAAAGATCAACAACGATGCGAACATGCTTACGTTGGTTGGGCCCGAACCCTATCTCGCTCAAATTCGTACGGCTGCGGCTGCCTATCTTGCCGTCCAGACCGAAAAGATCGTCATGCGCGTCTTTCCTGTGAAATATGCCTGGGCAGACGACATTACGCTCCAGAATATGGATCAGACCGTGACTGTGCCGGGCATCGCCTCCATACTGCGCGGCATGGTCATGGGACAAAGTGTGAGCGGTACGACGGTTTCGCAGCAGCGCCGTACAGCGCAGTCTGTGGAGAGCCTGGGGGCTCCAGGTCTTTCGCGGCAGAATGAAAATCGAAGCGCGCCTGCGCCCACTCAGAGTACGCCTGTCATGCAGGGAAGCATCAGCATCATGGCTGATCCGCGGGTCAATGCGGTTTTGGTGTCCGATTCTGCTTTTCGCATGCCTTACTATGAGGAAGTGATTCGTGAACTCGACAAGCCCGTGGAACTAGTGGAAATTCATGCGGCTATCGTTGATATTGACACGAATGCCAGCCGTGAGTTAGGGGTTAATTTCAGCGGCCGCGGGACAAACGGGAAATGGCAGGGCGGCGGCAGTCTGGGAGCATCCAACAGCGGTTCGACGGACAGCGCCGGCAACCCTGTCATTACGACCACGTCAAACGCGGCCGGGGCATTGCTCTCCACAATTTATACGCATGGCACAGATTTCTTCATGGCGAGAATCAATGCGCTGGAAGAAAAAAATGCTGCCCGCATGCTCGGCAGACCGTCTGTGCTCACGGTCGACAACGTGCAGGCTGTACTTGAGAACACGACGACCTACTACATTCCTTTGAAAGGGCAGGAAGCCGTTGATCTCTATAAAGTAGAGTCCGGTACGGTGCTTCGTGTTACGCCGCACATCATTCACGAAGGCGGCAAAACCTCCATCAAGCTTGCCGTGAGTGTGCAGGATGATCAAGGCGATTCCAGTTCAGGCTATCAGTCGATTGGCGGCGAAAACTCCGATGCGATTACGGTAACGCCCATCAAGCAGACGAAGATCAATACGCAAGCGATGGTTGAAGTTGGGCAGTCGCTCTTAATAGGCGGCTACTACTACGAACAGAAGTCTCAGGCTTCAAACGGCGTGCCGGTGCTTAAGGACATCCCGCTTCTCGGAGCGCTCTTCCGATCCAATTCCACCTCCGGCCGACAGATGGAGCGGCTGATTTTGATCACGCCGCGTCTGGTAACGCCGGGACGCACCAATGTGCCTGCACGTGTGGATGAACCCGGTTTCCAGCAAAAGGCGACGCAGAATCACTTTGAGCTCATTCCCCTTGAAGAAGCGGGAAAAGCCAGAGAGGAAACCGAGAGCTCCGCGGCCAAGCGCGGGAGGAAATAGGCCATGGATGCCGTCGTCTTCCGCATCTATTCGGGCGTTCACAGCGGTGCGCAGATTGAACTCACGCCAGGGACGTGGGTTATTGGCCGCGACGATTCCTGCGACATTATTTTGACCGACGCATCCATTGCTGCGCGCCATGCAGCGCTGATCGTCGAAGCATCGGAAGTTTCCTGCGAACCGCTTGACGGCAAGATTTCCGCCGCTGACGGCGGGGCGCTTAAAGGACTGAAACTGGCGCCGGGAGCGCTCTGGCGCTTCGGCAGCGTCATTGCAGCCTGGGGGGCAGCCGATGCCTCAGAATCTTTTTGGGATGCTGTCGCTAAAGCCGTGCAGGATCTGTCGCATCCGGCTTTGACGGATGCGCAGCAGACGAAAACATCGACCGATGCTGCTGCTGCGGCAAACGATTCTTCTCTTCAGGAGACGCTTGCGCAGGCAAACGGCGAAACTGCCCAGTCTCTCCAAGGGTTTTCGGATACCTCTTCCGGGAGCAATGAGGGCGAACATCAGCAAAGCGTGAGCGTTTCGTGGAAGGGACGCGTGCTTGCCGCATTGTTTTTTCTGCTGCTCCTCTTTGCGGCGGGTCTTTTTCTGAGTCCGGGACTTCGAGGACTGCTGAGCAAACTCGCCGCCCCCGCCGGTACAGAAGCTGCCGCTTCGTATGAGCAGACTGTGACGCCGGTAAAGGCCGGAGAGCCTGCAGCTCTCCTGCCGGCAGATGAGTGGATAGATCTTTCCCTGCCGCCGTCGGAGCCTGATGCCAATCATCCGGAGGACGTTCAGTTTGCGCGTGCACAGCACCCGCAGACACGCGCGAACTGGGTTGTGCGGCTGCTCGGGCCCGAAGGATTTTTTGCTCGATGGGGGGTGCGGGGCGATGCAGATGCCGCCGCTGCAGCTGAACTCGCTGCACTCAACGAAGCCCTTATGGCCGACGGATTCAATGAGGTAAAAGCTGTCCGCGCAGAGTCCGGCGCGTATCTCTTTGCCGGATCAGTCAAAAACGATGAAGAGCGGGGGAGGCTGCTCAAATTGGCACGCTCGATTCTGGTTCCGGTGGTGCTTGACCTGAAGGTGGACAGCGACTATACGGAAGCTGTGCGCAGTGCTTTTAATTCGCTTGATTTTTGGCCGGAAGTGAAGCTTGAAAAAGCGGCGAAGACGGCAGAAATCAAGAACGGCAAAGCTGCGGCCGAGCCCAATGCCGGCGATCCGGAAGAAAAGAAAGCCCGAGATCGTCTGGTTGTGGCTGCCTACATGTTTTCCAATATTGTCGAAGAAAAGGCCTTTGACGAAGCTTCCGGCGCTGTACCGATGCAGGCTGACGGCAGGCATCGGATGACAGTGGTGCGCCGCATCCGCTACCAGCCTGAAATCGATGCACTTTTGACGCAAACGTTCAGACGTTTCGGTGTCACGGACGTCAATGCGCAGTATCTTCCTGGCCGCATCCGTTTGTCAGCGACTTTGACGCCGCAACGACGGCTCAAGCTCGACGAGGCGCTTGAGAATCTGCGTCGGACGGCGGGCGTGCCGCTTAAAATCGATGTCATTAATCAGACGCCTAAAGCGGCTTCTGAGCCAAAGAAGACTGCTTCTGCACCGGCTGCGGCCAAGCCCGCTTCTGATCCGATGAAGCCGACTTTCCGCGTCACCGGCGTGTCGGGCGGTGCTATTCAGTTCATTACGCTTTCAACGAATGAAAAAGTGTTTGTAGGCGGTCGTCTTCCCGGCGGATTTACGTTGGAGAGCATTTCACACACCCGCTTGATACTCTCGAAAAACGGCAAGCGAATACAGTATCCTTTAAAGACAAATAAATGAGGTAAATATGAGCGAATTCATCTCTGTACATGATGCTCTGGAGAGCGGTTCCCTCTTCGATCAGAAGACGATCCGTGAAGAGACCGCGGACATTGTCTACCGTCTTCGCCGCGAAATGGACGCAGGTTTGACGCCCGACGAGATGAAGGTCGCCCGAGCTGAAAAAGAAGCAGCCGATGCGGCTGAAGAGATCCTTGCCGCTATTTTTTAAGAGGAGACGGATATGACGTCTATCAACAGCAATCTGAACATCAATGACATGTTCTCAAGGATGACCGAGCAGATCAGTTCAAAAAGCACGGATTTAATGAGCAAAATGAATGATTTGTCTCAGAAAGACAGTCTCGATACCACAGATATGCTTGCGCTGCAGTTTGAGATCGGACAGTACAACGCCATGCTGGAGGCAACCTCTACGATTACGAAATCACTGACGGATGAAGCCAAGCAGATTGCCCAGCGAGCAAGCTGAGCCTGACGGAGTTTGTGGATTATGCTGACAGCTAAAGATGTAACGCGCCTCCTTGACATCGCTAATGCCGGAGTGAATAAAGGTCAGATAGCGCTGGCCCGCAAGGTCTATGAAGGGATACTCGCGGGACGTCCGGATCATGCGCCAGCGCTCATCAGTTTGGCTTTGAGTCATGTTGCGGTGAGTGAATATGACCGTGCGGAAGAGATTCTTCGTCGGATCCTCGATGTCAATCCTGAGGATGCGGATGCGCTTGCTTATTTAGGACTCGCTGCAAAGCTCGCCGGTCGGAATGACGAGGCCGAAGAGATTCTCGAGAAGATTCCCGTCGGCACGACTGCACACACGATGCTGCAGACCGTGCTCGATGCTTCTGCCGTCGGCTGATCATGGCAGACAGTCTTCTGAACCGCAGGGACGTTGACAGCACAACGGCAGATGATGGCTGCAGCGCTTGATTTGGATGCGGCGAGGCGTCTTCTCGACCAGCTCGAAGCTTCTAGACAATCTGCGGGTGAGGGGCTGAGCGGAGATCTTCGTTCGCGAGTACCTCGTGAAACCGCAGAAGCTTTTCGAAGATTGGTAGAGGACGGGCCGCAAGCTCTGCAGAATGATCCGACGCTGTTGTCGGCTGCTGAATCCGGACAGTTTCAGGCAGAGCAGGTAAAGGGCGCTTCCAATTCGGAGCTGATTGGGGGCGCAGATTCTGACTTGATGTCGGAAAGACCGCTTGGTCCGGCCGAGCACGCAGGGGCAGGTCAGAGCGCAAGTTCGCGCGCAGAGCCGCTCGAACCGCAGCTGCCGAGCCCTGCGGATTTGATTGCGATGCAGTTCCATATGGGGATGCATGCTTTTGAAACCCGCTCACTCTCGAGCATCCGCAATCAAGCCGTCTCGAACTTCGAGCAAACTCTAAAGTCGAGCAGCTGACGCCTGACCCTATCCACGTTAGACTTTCTTTACCCTCGTATTCAATCCCTTATCCTTGGTCCTGCAGCGGCCGGGGACCTTCTGGACCATGATGATGCGCCTCAAAGCTATTTCCCGTTCAAGACGCCTGCGGTCTGCCGCGGCAGCGCTCTGCGCAGCGCTTCTGTTGGCGGGATGCAAGACAGAGGTCTATCAGGGGCTCTCGGAAACGCAGGCCAATGCGATGATGGCGGTGCTGATGAAAAACGGCATCGTTCCCGCAAAGACGTCAGACAAAACGGGCTACATTCTTTCCGTCGAGAGCCGTCAGGTTGCGCAGACGCTCGAACTGATGCGGGAAAACAATCTGCCGCGTCCCAACTACGAAAATATGGGAGAGATTTTTGCTGCGAAGGGCATGATTTCCTCCGCTACGGAAGAGCGCGCCCGCATGACCTATGCGCTCTCCCAAGAGCTCTCAGAGACCTTTTCGCAGATCGATGGCGTGCTCACCTCACGCGTGCATGTTGTACTGGGCTCAGAAGACTTGGGAACCGGCAAATCGACGCCGGCTTCTGCGGCGGTATTTCTTCGCTATACCCCCGATTCCCAGGCGCCTAATCTTGTTGCCCGCATTAAGGTACTGACGGCCAACGCGGTTCCCGGCCTCAGTCAGGACAATGTTTCGGTCATGCTTGTACCGGTGCGCGAAACGGTAACACTTCCGCTGCTCGATGCCAAAGCGGCCGGAAGCATACCTGAAGACTGGCTCCTTTACGCTGCTGCGGGTCTTTTCTCTCTGTCGCTTGCAGGCCTGGGCGGTGCCGGCTGGCTCTATTGGCAGACGCGCCGGCGCAGGGATGAGTCCGAGCGCGAAGACGGCAAAGGCACGACAGGCAGGTCTGCGGTCTGACAGCAGCAGTACGGCACGGATGCCGGCGGCTTGAAGCATGAGGACGCACAGCAATGAACGCTTTTTTCTTTACAGAGCATCTTGATGCCGACCCTGTTCTGCTGAAGCGCATTGCTGCTTTCAACACTCAGGCGCTTGGTTTTTCGCGCGAAGAATCCGCGGCTTTATCCCGCCTGATTCCGGATGAACGCATGTGCGCTGCTGCGGCACGGTTCCCGGAGATCGAGGCTGAGCTGCTTAAGCTCGCTCGTCAGAGAGGGCTCCTGACTGTTCGGCGACTCGAAGAGGCTTATTGGGATTTCACTGAGCCCTCCACGCGTTTGGCGCTGCTCCCGCCTGAGGTGCTTTCACGATTGGGGCGGCTTGCGGCTGCGGCGCTTCTTGGCAGTCAAGCCGCCAAGACTGTGGTTAAGCCGCAGGTAGAGTCTCTCAAAAAAGCTTTGGGCGAAGATATCTATGCGTATGCGCTGCTTCGCGGACGATATCAGGCCGGAGCACTGGCTGCTGATGCAGTTTATCTGGTGCCGGCAGGACTACAGCTCGGTACTCAGTGTTTGGTCCTTGCCCGCGTGCTCCTTGAGATTGTTCGACGCAGCTGGCCCGACACCCTGCAGCGTCTCTCCGGCGCATCGTTTGCCGCGCTTGACCTGCCGATTCCGGAGTCATTGCCGGAAACGACGCCGGAACTTAACCGCCGCATCTGGCATTTCTTGAAGAAACTCATACTGCGGGAGCTCGATTCAGAATGGCTGCCATATTTCAGCTGAATAAATCCAATCTGCCTCAGCCTTCCGCGGGCACAAAAGTGCTCAAGGCTGCGCAAGCAGCGGAACTGAAAGCCGCTGCGGAAATCATCACCGCTGCTGAGCAGAGGGCCGAAAAGATTCTCGACGATGCCCAAAAGGCCTATCAAACTCGGTATGAACAGGGCTATGCCGATGGTGTTGAAGCGGGCAAGCTCGAAAATGCAGAGAAAGTGATGGAAACCGTGCTGGCCTCGGTGGAGTTCATCGAAGGCATTGAAAACACCGTGGTCAATGTGGTCAGTCAATCCATTCGCAAAATTATTGGTGAAATGGACGATGAGGAGCGTATCCGCCGTATTGTGGGCACGGCGCTCAGCTATGTCCGCGGTCAGCAGCGCGTGACGGTGCGCGTCAGCCCTCAGGATGAGCCGGCAGTGTCAAAATCTTTGGCAGCTATGACTTCGGGAGCCTATCTTAATGTTGTGGCGGATCCGCGGCTTGCTCCCAGCAGCTGCATTCTGGAAAGCGATCTCGGTGTGATCGACGCTTCTCTGGAAACGCAGCTTAAGGCGCTCGAGCATGCTTTTGCGTCGAAGATTCGTCAATAGCCAAGGAGCGCTGAGATGGCATTCGAATATATCGGCCCCCTTCTGCAGGAATCTGTGCAGACGACCACTACGGTGGATGTTCGCGGCCGAGTCGAGCAGGTCGTCGGCACCATTATCCGCGCGGTGGTGCCGGGTTTGAAGGTGGGTGAACTCTGTATCCTGAAGAACCCTTGGGAAAATTTTGAGCTCAAGGCCGAAGTGGTCGGGTTTATCAAGAATGTGGCGCTGCTCTCTCCGCTCGGCAGCTGTCAGGGGGTATCGCCGGCAACGGAGGTGATACCGACCGGAGAGATTCTCTCCATTCCCGTCGGTCCGGAGCTTCTCGGGCGAACCCTTGACGGGCTGGGCCAGCCGCTGGACCAAGGACCGGAGCTGCGCTGCCGAACGCATTATCCTGTCTATGCTCCGGCTCCTAATCCGATGACCCGCAAGATCATCAGCAAGCCGCTCACACTGGGTTTGCGCTGCATTGACGGCATGCTCACCTGCGGCGAAGGTCAGCGCATGGGCATTTTTGCCGCTGCGGGCGGCGGCAAGTCGACCCTGCTCTCCACCATTATTAAGGGATGCACGGCGGATGTCTGCGTATTGGCGCTGATCGGTGAGCGCGGACGTGAAGTGCGTGAATTTATTGAAAAGGATTTGGGGCCGGAAGGCCGTAAAAAGGCAGTGCTCGTTGTTTCAACATCCGATCGCTCTTCTATGGAGCGTTTGAAGGCGGCCTATACCTCAACGGCCATTGCCGAATATTTTCGCGACCAGGGCAAGTCCGTCCTGCTTCTCATGGACAGCGTGACGCGTTTCGCACGTGCGCAGCGTGAGATCGGATTGGCGGCGGGGGAACCGCCCACCCGGCGCGGTTTTCCCCCGTCGGTTTTTTCAGAGCTTCCCAAGCTCATGGAGCGTGCCGGCAACAACGACAAGGGATCGATTACTGCGCTCTACACCGTGCTCGTTGAAGGCGACGACATGACCGAGCCGGTGGCAGACGAAACTCGTTCGATTCTTGACGGTCACATTGTTCTTTCTCGCAAGCTCGCCTCAAAAGGCCACTATCCGGCGGTTGATGTGCAGCAGAGCGTCTCGCGCGTGATGAACTCGATCGTGAGCAAAGATCACAAAGATGCGGCAAAGCGGCTTCGTCAGATCCTGGCCAAATATCAGGCGGTTGAGCTCCTTTTGCAGATTGGCGAATACAAGAAGGGAGCTGACAAAGAGGCCGACGATGCCATTGCGCACATCGACCGCGTGAACGCTTTCCTGAAGCAGGGTTTGGCGGAAAAGAGCACCTTTGAGGAAACGCTCGCTGGCCTGAAGGCGGCCGTAAAGTAAGGAGACTTGCCGCATGCCTGATTCTTATCCGCTTGAAGCGCTTCTTAATGTTCGACTCTACCGAGAGGATGCAGCCAATCGCGGTGTGGCCATTGCCAAACGTGAGCTCAAAGAGGCGCTTGAAACTGCGCAGGCCGTTCGAGAGGCTTTGTCGGCATGGCGGATATGGCGTGATGCGGAGACAGAACGCCGTTATGAAGCCCTGCTGGGGCGTCCGGTTGTGATCGAAAAGCTGCAGGCGTTTAATCAAGGTCTGGCGAAGTTGTCTCGGCAGGAGCTCGAAAAGGCTGCGGCAGTGGAAGCGGCAGATAAAAAGGCGCTCGAATGCAGGAAAAAAATGGAAACAGCTGCTCAGGCGGCACGCGCTGCAAGGCAGAACACTGCGAAAATAGAGCTGCATAAGTCCATATGGGCTGAAGAAAGCAAAAAGGAGGCTGAACGCGCCGAGGACCTCGAACTCGAGGAATTTCATCCCGTGCTGCAGCAGGCCGATGAGGACAGCTGAGAGTCATTTCGGCGGATAGATCAGAGCAATGAGGCAGGACGAACATGAGCAATAATTCACTGCAGGGGCTGGGCCCTTTTTCCTCTGCGGATCAACGCGTCGGTATGGATTCCGTCAGCCCGCACAGCGCTCCGACGGGGGAGGACGTGCGCGCTTTTCAAAGATTCATGGAGCGAGGTCAAAGCAGGCAGCCCATGGGAGAAAGCGGGGCCGGCCCGTATGACAGTGCAAAGACTAAAGCGGACTCGCCCGACAAACTCTTCAGTATGGATAAGAAAACAGGAGCTCTTCAGAACGCTTCGCAAGAGAGCGGCGCGGAGCTTATCGCATCGCTTTTCCGCGGCCTGGAGAGTGCATCTGGTCTTCAGGGCGCTTGGCAGGCTGCCGGCGCTGCAGGAGCTGCACAGCCAGCCTCTGATTTTGATCAGGAACGGCTCGAATCACTGGTGAGCCGTATTCTGGTCAATACGCCGGAGCGAGGCGGAGCGCAGATACGCCTGCAGATCAATGACAACGTTCTTCGAGGCACTGAAATATCGATTCAGCGCGACAGCGCAGGCAGCCTTTCCATCCGAATTGTTTCAACGGATCCCGCGTCCTTTCAAACACTTGTGGCTGCCAGACCCAATCTTGTGCAGGCGCTTGAAGCACATGAGCGCGGTCCGGTTTCCGTTGAGATGAATGCCGAAACGGATCAGGGTGAGAACGACGCGCGGCAGCGCTCCAAGGGCCTCGATGCGTTTGACGCAGAGAATGTGTAAGCGGGGGAGCAGTACATGGCTTATTCGACAGCGCCGCTCTATCTGCCTCGGCTGATTCCCGAAGGTGCGGAGCTCTATAACGCCTTATCGATGCGGGCTCGGCGCTTTTGTCTGAGGCCGAGCGGCACGGGTGCGTCTTATCCGCAGATAGAGGCTGAACTGTTGGCGGCGACGCCTGTTTTCAAGCCCGCAGCGGCGCTCGACTTCACCATCAATGGAACGCCCTGGCGGCTTATTTTGGATTCGCTCGCCATTCTTCGCGCACACCCGCTTCTGCGCGAACCGGAGTTTGCCGCTTACCGGCTGGAGGATCTTCCGCAAGCACTTCTGACAGCCGCGGCGAAGGCACTGGCCGCTCCGTTGGCGGCTAAAGCAGGGGAGCTCTTGGGCGTTTCCGTTGAGTGTGCTGATTTTGCTGTCGGCTCCAGTGTTTCGGCCGATTCCGGTCCGGTTTTGGTTGGTTTTTCCCTTGCTTTGCCGACGGCGCCCGGCATGCCGCCTTCGGTAAGACTGTGCGCGGGCTTAACGGCCTTGGATGCGGGTGCGGTCGATGCCTTAAAGCATTGTCTTGCGGCGCTGCCGCGCAGCTGCGCCGGATTTCTCGCTCAAAGTTCGGGTTTTATTCCCTTTACGCTGAGCATTGTAGGCGGCTCTGCAGCCCTTTCCGAGCAGGAGTACGCCGAACTTGAAGTCGGCGACATCCTGCTGCCTGCGGCGTGGCTGCCCAACGCGAACCGCGCCGAACTTGAAGTTCGCTCATCGGACAGGTTGTTCGCCCGGTTCCCTGCCCATTACTCTTCAGACTCCGTGGTGGCGGCCGAGGCTGCCGCAGGAGTGGATATTCAGGAAGAAAGCAGCATGAAGAACGCTGATGAAATCACTGTCAGACTCACTTTTGAATTGGAAAACCGAGAAATCACGCTCGGCGAACTCAAAAGCCTTGAGCCCGGCTGGACCTTCAAGCTCAATACGGATCCGGCAGAACCGGTGACGGTGCGGGCCAACGGCCGTCCGGTCGCTCGCGGCCGGCTTGTTGATGTCGGCGGTTCGATCGGCGTGCAGCTTATCGAACAGCTGGGCTCGGCAGCTGAGGCCGGACAATGAACATCGATCCCGTGTGGCTCATCATCCTCTCGGCGGGACTCGGTCTTCTGCCGCTTTTTTTGATGATGACCACGTCGTATGTAAAGATCGTTGTGGTGCTGCTGCTCGTGCGCAATGCGCTCGGCGTTCAGCAGATTCCGCCGCAGATGGTGATCAACGGACTGGCGATGATCCTCACGGTTTTCATCATGGCGCCGGTGGCAAGCGACACCATGCGGCTGGTGGAAAAAGAGGGCGCTGCCATTGAAACGCTGCAGCCCGCTGATGTTGGGCGGCTGCTCGAACGCGTGTCGCCGCCGCTTAAGCAGTTTCTCGTGAAGAACACCGACGAACGAGTGTCCAACATGTTCGTAGCTACCGCACAGCGTATTTGGCCTGAACGCATGCGCTCGGAAGTGTCAAAGGACAATTGGTCGGTGCTCATTCCTTCCTTTACGATCACAGAGCTCACGAAGGCTTTTCAAATCGGCTTTGTCCTTTATCTCGCCTTCATCGCCATTGACCTCATCATTTCCAACATTCTGCTGGCTATGGGCATGATGATGGTGTCGCCTACCACCATTTCGCTGCCGTTCAAGCTATTGCTTTTTGTGACGCTTGACGGCTGGCTTAAAGTCACGCAGGGCCTGCTGCTCAGTTACAGCTAGTCTGCTCGAAGCTGTGCCAATTACAATTTAACAGACCCTCTTAAAAGTAAACGACTAGGAACGACATTCATGCAGATTACCAACACAGCGCAGGCCGGCATTCCCGTCCTCAGCGTTGTCGGGAGCCTCGATGCGACGACAACGGCCGACTTCGACGCCGAATGGAAAAAGGTGCTTGACGCCGGTGAAAAACGCCTCATCGTGGACCTTGCCGGCGTCGACTACATCAGCTCGGCAGGTCTGCGCGGCATTCTGATGCTTGCCAAGGTCGCCAAGGTGCAAAGCGCAGCCATCGCCTTCTGCGGCATGCAGGGTATGGTGGCGGATATGTTCAAACTCTCGGGTTTCGCTTCGATCCTTGCCATTTATCCGGACGCTCCGACTGCGGCTGTGAACTTTCCTCAGGCCTGACTGATACGCAAAGGAGACTGAAGTTATGCCGACTCTTACCGTGCCTGCGCGTTTGGAAAATCTTGAACCTACGAAGGCCTACATCAAGGCGTCTATCCCCAAGGCTTTTGCCGATCAGACGCCGAACGTCATTTTGGTAGCCGAGGAACTGCTGGTAAATGTTTTCAGCTATGCCTATCCAGAAGGCAGCGAAGGCGAAGCCTCGGTCACTATCAATCTCGCTTCAGAGGCTGACGGCGATAAGCTTGTCTTTACTGTGCGGGACTGGGGTCATCCTTTCAATCCTTTTGAAGAAGTACCGGATCCCGACCTGACGCTTGACGTTGAAGGCCGGCCGATGGGCGGGCTCGGCATTTTTCTCATTAAGCAGGTGTCGGAAGCTCAGTTCTGGGAATACCAGAACGGAACGAATTTCATCCGCATCATTTTTGGCAAGAGCCCCAATGCCGCTTGATTGGCTTTGGGGAGCGTTTTAGGAGGACTGCTGTGAATACTTTGGCTATGGAGTATGCGTCGCAGTGCCTTTATTTGGTGCTGATGATTTCGCTGCCGCCCATTTTGATTGCGGCCCTCATTGGCATCGGACTGAGCCTGATTCAAGCGGTTACGCAGCTGCAGGAGCAGACGCTCGTTTTCGGCGTCAAGCTCATCGCCGTCGTCGGCACGCTTTTCGTGCTGGGCGGCTGGATGTCGGCGGAAATCCTGCGGTTTGCTACAGAAATCTTTGATCGGTTTTATCTGCTCTGATGCCTCGTGTCGGGTTGGATGCGCTGCGGGATTAAAGGGCCCCTAAGCCTTGCCAAAGGGTGATGTATCGGGCATAAGCGATGATTGAGGCATTTTTTAACGGCGGTTTTGCGACGTACCTTACAGCGTTCATATTGGGCTCGTCGCGTCTCATGATGTTCGCGGTCGTGGCGCCCTTTATGGGCAATGCGGCGCTCAACATGACTGTGCGTTCTGCTTTGGTTCTCGCGCTTTATCTTGTTATTCATCCCGCCGTTTACGATACTGTACTGGAAATGGGGCCGCTTGATACGGCGCACTGGATTCATCTGATCGCACTTATCTTCAAGGAAATCTTCATCGGTTTTGTGCTGGGCTGGATGGCCGGCATGGTTTTTTGGGCGGTCGAAGGTGCTGGGTTTTTCATTGATAATCAGCGCGGTGCCGGACAGGCTGCGGAAACGGATCCGCTGACGGGAGATCAGAGCTCGCCCACGGGTTCATTTCTTTTTCAGAGCACAACCTACGCTTTCTTCGCCTCGGGGTGTTTCGCGACTTTTTTGGGGTTGGTTTACAGCACCTATCTGATTTGGCCCGTCGATGCCTATCTGCCGGCTGCAATATTTGAAACGCAGGGCGCTGCGCTCTTTTTCGGCAAGAGTCTTGCCGCGCTCGCTCTCAACATTGTGCTGATTTCCGCTCCTGTGGTGCTCGCCTGTCTATTTACAGATATTTCACTCGGCCTCATCAACCGCTTTGCTCCGCAGCTCAATGTGTATATTCTGGCGATGCCGATCAAGAGCGGCCTGGCGTCGTTTCTTTTGATTTTCTACTTTGCCTTGCTGATGACGGATGCCGCAGATCGGTTCTCCGTCTTTGGTGTTGACCTGAAGGCGCTTGAGGTTCTGCTGAGGCTCGCGCAATGAGTGAAAAAACTGAACAGCCGACCCCGAAGCGGATTCGGGAGGCACGAGAAAAAGGAGATGTCTGCAAAGGGCAGGATCTGGCTCCTGCTGCCACGGTGCTCGCCTTTGCGGTATACGCCATAGCCAACGGCGAAAATGTCTACGAGCAAATGGTCGAGATGGTGACCACTCCCTTTGCAGTCATGCATCTGCCTTTCCGTGAAGCCCTCGCCAAGTGCCTTGACATCGTCATCGATTGCGCAGTCGGCGTGGTGGCGCCGATTGTCGGGATCGTGATGGGAGTGGCGCTGATGGTGCTGCTCGCGGAAACCGGGTTCCTCTTTGCACCGAAGGCTGCTGCGCCGAAACTTGAAAACCTTAATCCGAAAAAATGGTTTCAGAAGGTCTTTTCCATTAAGAACCTCTTTGATTTTTTAAAAAACTTGGTTAAGGTAACGATACTGGTCGGCATCGTTTATTCAGTGTTTTCCTGCTATATCCCTGTGCTCTTCAATGTTCCTAAGGGCGGGATCGCTGCTATGTGGTCGGTGGTCGGCGCAGCTGTTGGAGAACTGCTTTTGTATTCCGCCGGGGCCTTTGCTGTCGTTGCGGCCGTTGACTATCTTTACCAGAGATATAAATGGACAAATGACCACAAGATGAGCATTGATGAAGTCAAGCGCGAATATAAGGAAAGCGAAGGTGATCCGATGATCAAGAGTCAGCGCAAGCAGCTGCATCGCGAAATGATCAATCAGAATACCGTCAGTAACGTTAGAAAGGCCAAAGTTCTTGTGACGAATCCCACCCATTACGCTGTCGCACTTGATTACGACAAAGACAAGACCCCGCTGCCCGTGATTCTTGCTAAGGGTGAGGGCTGGCTTGCACAGCGTATGATTGCTGCTGCAAAAGAGGAAGGCATTCCCATCATGCGCAATGTACCGCTTGCTCAAGCGCTTTACCGTGAGGGAACGGAAAACGCCTATATTCCGAGGGATCTTATCGGTCCGGTGGCCGAGGTGCTCCGGTGGGTAGAGAGCCTTAAGCAGTGAAGCGCGCCGTGCTCGAGTTCTCCGGATGCCCATCCCCAAAAATGGATGCCCCTGCTGCCAGCCTGCTGCAGGCTCTGCCAGTTCGTCTGAGTCCGCATGATTCGGAATCGTCATGAGAAAGCCTTTCCAAACCATATCGCTTCGCACCAAATTGGTGGCCGTCATCGCGGTGATCTCGGCGGCAGCAAGTATCCCGCTCCTTTATTTGGGCTACACCGACACCTATAAGCACGCGGTTGAGGCTGCCCGGGAGCAGTTTGGCAGCATCACTCGAACTCTCCACGAAGACCTGCAGATCTCATACCTCAATACGCAGGCGCTGACGGTTGAAAAAGCAGCGGCGGAAAAGTCCGACATCATTTCTGAGCTCGATGCGATTGAGGAATGGATCGTCAGCAACAAGCTTGGCGAAATGGACAGCATGTTTAAGTTCATGGAGCAGAAGTGGGGCTTTTACATGGCGGTCAGCAACGAGTGGGGTGAATTTCTTCGCATCTCACCCGTCATCGGCCGCATTTGGCGCCAAAACAACAAGGATTTTCTGGGCGTTCCTTTTAGGGACTACCTGCGTAATGCAAACCGGTATTTCTACCGTGATTACTACACATTCCTGCATGCCGAGACAGCAGACGGCCAGCCGCTTTCGCTTCTGATGGTGGTGCGCAAGGTGGCGGGCTACACCGTCGTGGTGATGAGAAACCTCAATCTGCTCGAAGAGCAGTACAAGGGCAAGCAGGCGCAGCTTCAAGAATTCATCGCGGACCGCGTCAAGACGCTCAATGTTCAGCGTGAGATGTCAGTGAGCGTCGTAACGAGTTCGGGCGCCGTTATTGCGCATCGCGGTGCCGACCCCGCGCGGCTCTATGATGAGCATCGAGAAATCTATCAGGCAGCGCGCAAATCCGGAGCGGCTGCCGGGACGGTGCGTACGAAAAACGGCAATGAGCTTTATGCGGTCCGCTATTTCCGTGCCTTAGATTGGTACATTCAGACCTCACTGCCGCTGAAGGTCATCGCTGACCCAGCAGGGGCATATGCAAGAAAACTCGCGGCGATGCTGATTGTGCTTTTCCTGCTCACGGCGAGCGGCGGCATCATCCTTGTCACGCGCTTTCTCAATCCGCTTGCTTCGCTGGCTCATTCAGCCAAAAAGATCGAAGGCGTCGACTTTATTGATTCCAAAAGCAATGAGCAGCTTCGGCAAATTACAGCCCGTCTGCCGGTGAAGCGGCGGGATGAGATCGGACAGGTCTCCCGAGCTTTTTCACAGATGGTAGAGGCCATTGAGAAGAACGTTGCGGCGCTTAAAACCTCTCTTGCCCGACAGCACAATATTGAGGGTGAGCTCAATGCCGCACGTGAAATTCAGGCCGGCATGCTCCCGGCAAGCGGCAATGGCTTTCATGCGGCAGGTTTTGAGTCTGCGGCAATGATGCAGGCTGCCAAGGAAGTCGGCGGTGACTTTTACGATGTGCAGAAGCTTCCCGACGGGCGTCAGGCGTTGATTTTGGGAGACGTGTCCGGAAAGGGCGTTTCTGCTGCGCTTTTTATGAGCGTTACCTTGACGCTGGTACGAACGGCTTTGGCCGAAGGTCTTGCTCCGGCGGCTGTCATGAAGAAGGTAAACGACCAGCTTTCGCTCAATAATCCAAACTGCATGTTCGTGACGCTCTGGATCGGTCTTTTTAATCCGCTGACCGGCCGGCTCGATTATGCCAATGGCGGCCATTGTCCGCCGGTTGTGCTGCCGGCCCAGCCGGGTGGTTCTCTGCGGTGGCTGCGCGATATGAGCGGTCCGTTGGTGGGGGTGATGGATACTGCTGAATTTAAGAATCTCACGACAGAACTCAAACCGGGTGAGACCTGTCTGGTGTTTACTGACGGCGTGTCGGAAGCGATGAATGAAGAACGTATCCTCTTTGGAGAAAAGGGAATCGTGAGTGCTGTTGAAGATCTGATGAGCACCGGCATCACAGTTACTGCTCAGAAACTCATTGACGCCATGATGGCTGCCGTCATTGAACATCGCGGAGCAGCAGAGCAGTCCGATGACATTACGATGCTTGTCTTCCAGCGTTTAAAAACGGAGGAGAGCTGAAATGCAGCGGCGTTCACTCTTCGGTTATGCGGGATTGCTGGGGCTGCAGGGTATCCTCGGTATCAGCAGCGCTCAGGCTGCCTTCATGGTTTGGGGCAGACCCACCAACGTTATTCTGGTGACCGGCGGAGACTTCATTCGTTACCGCCGCATTTTGATCAACACCGCAAACGGCTTAGAGAAAGTCGGCCTCATCAATCAAGCGCCGACTGAGCTCTCCAAGGAGCGTTCCGATACGGCCGACGTTTGGGAGGCGCTCGTTCAGTACGCCGGGGGCAGCCGCTTAAAGTTCCTCGCTGACGGCCACTACGACTACGGTTTTGATGTCAAGCGCCGTGAGAAAGTGCGCGGCGAAATATTGCGCCGCCTCCAAGAGAAGCAGGATGTCGACCTGATTTTAGTTTTTGGGACCGAAGCGAGCTTTGACATGTGCGAAGCAGTCAAAGACATCCCGATTATTTCTCTGGGCAGTTCAGATCCAGTGAAAATGGGGCTTGTCAAGAGTGCCGAGAGGTCCGGGCAACAGAATTTCCATGCGATCGTTGAGGAAGGGTTCTATCGCTGGCAGGCCGAAGTTTTTCACACCATATTCCCTTTTAAGAAGCTCGCGCTCATCACGGCGGCCTCTCGAGTCGATAAGAGCGGAGCCGATGGCGTTAAAGCTTTCTGCCGCGACAGTGATATCGGTTTTGAGCTTCAAACCTATATTGAATCGAGAAAGGACGAGGAAACCGATTTTCAGGAGCTTTTAGACGCCGTCACGGATGCCGTTGAAATAAAGGGCTGCGATGCCGTCATCTTCCCGTGGTTCCTTGCTTCCAGAGAACAGATGCCGCGTTTGGTGAATTACCTTGCAGAAAAGGCCATTCCAGCCTTCTCGCAGACGGGCATTGAGTTTGTTTCTCAGGGCATTTTGCTCGGTGCCGGCGAAGAAAGCCTCGAGGGCTACGGCCTCTTTGAGGCAGATGTGATTTCACAAGTACTCGACGGGGTTGATCCTGGGACCATCCCGCAGACTTTTGTGCAGCGCAGCCGTCTGGCGATCAATCTTTACACCGCTGCGCAAATGGGATGGCAGCCGCCCTTTGAACTGCTCGTCTCTGTGGAGCGCGCCTACACTACACAAAGCCCGCACTTGAATTAAGCGGTTAGAGACACTGGAGGCATGAAAGAATGAATCACAAGGCAGCAGAAGCCAGTCCGAAAGGCGGTCGTATGCGTTCATTTCTGCAGATCCTGCTTAAGAAAGCAGCCAAAATTTCCGAATTGGTTTTCGTCGCAGCCGTGATTGCGCCGATTATGGACCCAAAATATTTATCCTACCCCGTGATCATCGTTTCATTTGTCTGCTGCATCCTGACGCTTGTACTGTCCGTTTTGTACGGCGCAAAACCGGCGGACGGACGAGATTCGCTGAAGACTCCGCTCAAGACCAAAAAGTGACGGCGGCAGGTCCGCTGCCTTCTCCCGCCTGAAGGCGTGAAAAAGAGGCTGCATCTTTAGGAGATGCAGCCTGTGAACGGTGAAAGAGTCCTAACCCTTATTTTTTGGTGACTTCAATCACTTCGTCCGTAGCATTTGAAATTGTATAAGGGGAGCCGGCGAGCGCTGCGGCAACGGCATCCTTGATCGACATCGTGCCGACAACGGGAGCAATTTTCATTGCGGAAAGCTCCTGATCGGTGTAGCGCACTGTACAGCCGGTGGCATGCGCCAAGGCTTGAGCGGCTTCGTCAAAACGCATGTCCTTGAGATCATAAGGATGAAGGGCAGTTACCTGCAGGCAGCCGCGGCCGGGCTGCGCGGCAGAGGCAGTATTCTCAGCCGGAGAGGGCGCTGCAGAGGTTTCCGTCTTCGCCGGAGCTGCTGCAGCTGAGGGGGCCTCTGTTTTTGCCCCGTCGCTGCAGCCGGCAAGGAAGAGTGCAGAAAGGGCGGCAACGGCAGCTGCCGCTTTGAAATTCACGTCGGTCATGGATGATCGCTCCTTGGGAATGACGGTCGATGACCTTATTGTGCAGGCATCTCGTCGATGAGGATGTTCGCAAATTGCAATCGGCAGGGCATGTTTTTGCCTAAAAGTTTCAGATGCTGCGGCTGTTTCAAGAGCCGCAAGGTTTGGGTTTAGACGGGGTTGTGGGCGTTAGATTCGGCAGCGGGCTCGGTACGCAGAGCTAAATACGGATTCGGGCAATCGGCTGCACAGAAATTTCGGGCGTCACTTCCTGATAGGCCATCACGGGAAGTTCATAGAACTTTGGTTCAATGAGACGGCGAACGTAGCGACGGATATCCATGCTGACCATCAGCACGGGTTTTTGTGAGCTCTTGCGGTAACGGCCGGCAGCTGTTTCGACGGCGTCCAGAATACGCTGTGAAGACTGCGGATCCAACGAGAGGAATGCGCCGGCAGAGGTCTGACGGATAGCTTTGCGGATTGTTTCTTCAACCTGAGGCTCCATCAGAATGGCGGGAAGCATGTTCTGTCCCTTGGAATACATGTAGCTGATCTGACGCTTTAAGGCGCTTCGGACGTATTCGGTCAGCATTACCACATCTTTTTCTTTCGGTGCCCAGTCGATCAGGGCCTGCAGTACAGTGCGCAGGTCGCGAATTGAAATGTGTTCCTGTACGAGACGCTTGAAGATATCAGCAATGCGCTGCACGGGAAGCAGACGAGTGACTTCGCGAACGAGATCGGGAGCGCTTTCCTCCATGCGGTCAAGCAGGTATTTCGTTTCCTGCATGCCGATGAAGCTTTCCGCGTGGCGCGTCAGCAGCAGCGACAAGTGATAGGCGAGGATACGCGGATGGCTGAGGCAGGAGATGCCGGCAAGGTCAAGCTTTTGAGCATCGGATGCCGATACCCAGATGGATTCCACGTCAGGCAGGAACTGTGCTCCTTTTAGATACTCGATGCCGAGAAGGTCCAGATTCTCAGGTTTTTCGCGCACAATCACGTGGTCTTTCATCAGCTGACCGCCTGCGAGCGGAATTTCGTTGAGGTTAAGCGTGTAGCTCAAAGTGGCCAGATTGGGATTGGGGCGGATATTGATGCCGGGGAAGGGCACGCCAAGGTCAAAATAAAGCGCGCGGCGCAGTTCAACGAGTTCATTATTGAGGGACTCGTAGTCCATGGATTCCCCAATATCGGGTGAAATGTCCAAAATGATGGGAATCGTGGGGGAGAATTCTTCGCCGGTTGCACTTTGACGCCTAGGCTTCACGCCGGCGGGAGCAAGCGTCTTTTTGAGTTCGTGCTCAGGATTGGGAGCTGCTGAGGCGGCCTTTTGCTTGATCATCGCAAGCATGCGGCCGAAGAGGAAGACAGCGGCTGCCATCGTAAAGAGCTGGGGCTTAGGAAAGCCAGGGATAAGAGCGAGCAGGAAGATCAGGCAGCCAGACATCATCAGGGCGCGCGGCTGATCAAAGAACTGGCGGCCGACTTGGGCGCCGACGTCTTCTTTGGTGTCACCGGAACGTGTGATGAGGATGCCCGCGGAAATCGAGACGAGCAGTGAAGGAATTTGACTCACGAGACCGTCGCCGATGGTAAGCACACCGTAGAGCTGAAGTGCATCGCCGGCCGACATGCCGCGCTGTGATACACCGATGATCGTGCCGCCGATGATGTTGATTACCGTGACTACCATGCCGGCAATGGAGTCGCCCTTAACGAACTTCATGGCGCCGTCCATGGCGCCGTACATCTTGCTTTCCTGCTGAACATTGTCACGGCGCCGCTGGGCTTCTTCCATGTCGATGACGCCGGCACGCAGGTCCGCATCGATGGACATCTGCTTGCCGGGCATGGCGTCCAGAGTGAAGCGGGCGCCGACTTCAGCTACGCGCTCGGCACCCTTGGCAACAACAAGGAACTGCACGACCGTCAGAATCAGAAAGACCACTGCGCCCACCACAAAGTTGCTGCCGGTGGCGAACTCACCGAAGGTAAAAATGATTTCGCCGGCATCGGCCTGGAGCAGAATCAAGCGGGTAGTGGTGATGTTGAGGCCCACGCGGAAAAGCGTGGTGAAGAGCAGCATTGTCGGAAAGGATGAAAATTCCAAGGGCGACTTCACGTACATTGCCATCATGAGCATCATGAAGGAGATGGTGAGATTAGCGCCGATGAGCGTATCAACCAAAGGCGTAGGCAGCGGAATGATCATCAATGTGATGACCACGACAAGGAGCGCTACCATGGCAATGTCGTTATGTCTGGTAATGCTCGAGACAATGCTGCCGGCTTTGGAGATGAGCGTCATGCTGTGTTCAGGCCTTTGCTTGGAATCTTGTTTTTTGAGATTGTCGCACTTCCTGCTGATCGGCTTCAAAGCGGCGGCCGAATAAACGAAGCTTCTTCTTGTTTCGCACCGCGCGACAAGTGCAGGAATTCATCTCGGGCGATCTGCGCCTCTTCTTTGCGGCCCTGCTGCCAGAGGGCCTGAGATTTCATAAGGCAGAGCGCAGCCTCTTTAGAGGAGGGCGGACCGCTGCCCATTGCGGCTTTAAGCTCGGTGAGCGCCGTGCGGCCGTCGCCCGCCTCAAGCGCAACAGCCGCCAGTCCCGCCTTGGCGTAACGCCAGTCGGAAGAATTAGGGACTGAAAGTTCGGCAATGGCTTCATAAACGCGTTTTGCACGTTCTTCAAGTCCCATACGGAAGAAAAGAAAAGCGAGCACCGAAAGCGTCTTGCGTTCGTCTTCATTGATGGGTTCTGTCATGTATCAGCCTCCGAGCATCAGGCCGCGGTAGGCCGACAGCAGCATGCCGTTCTGCAGGAGCGGCAGGATTTCTTCATTGACCAACGCCTGTACTTTCGGATTGGTGCTTTTTTGGAGTTTAGCGACAAGCGCCTGAAGGTCTTCGCTGAAGACTTCGGGACTCACTACGCGGCCGTCGCTGACATTCGGACAGAGGAAGGCTTCGAACGCCGTACGAGAGTTGACCGGTCCGTAAAGGCTCTCAAGACTGGACTCCTGCAGCAGACTGCTCGCAAGCTCTTTAGCCGGCGGAAGTCTGCCCGTATCGGGCATCTGCAGCAGGCCCAGAATGCCAATTGAGGGGTTGAGAAGCGTTGGAATGGGAGCAGGCATTGCGGCAGCAGGCAAAAAGTGAAGTCTGAGCAGGATAAACTAGTCAAGCGAAGTCTGGTCAAGCAGATAGCGCAGGCCATTCTCGAGCTCGACGGCAGTGGCGGAATCTGCGGCAAAACGAATAGCGTAAATCAGCCGTTCATGCACGAGGGCAGTCGAAACGAGAAACGGCTGTGCCGAACGCCAGTCGCAGCGGCGAAGCGCTTTTGCATAGTGCAGGCCGCTCGAGCCGGCGTCAGGCACCCCTTCGAGTGCGAGCACCATCAGAATGTCCCCTTCGGCGTCGCCTTCACCGCGTTCCAAAGTGAGTTTGCCAACATTCTCAATGTCGAGCGCGGCAAGGCCTTCAGCGCTGAGCTCAAGTCCCGGCAGACCCAGACGGCGGCCAAACTCATTGATTTCTTGTTCAAGCATGTTGGGTGTTTTCCTTCAGTGCGGCAGAAGGCCTTCATTTATTCTAAAGAGGCGAGCCATTCATCTTCACGGTCGACCGCATGGTTGACCGCTTCCTGAACAGCGGTCATCAGCGTTGCCCGTTTGCTTTCGTCTTCAAAGAAATCCGACGGCAGCTGCCGAGTCAGGCTGAGCAGATCTTGAGTAAAGAGCACTTCATGCTCAATGTCCGGCGGGGAAGCCTCTTTGACAATGTTTTCAATCTGCATTGCCGAAAGAAAGTTCTTCTCCCGCAGGGTCATGAAGTATTCAAGAAGCACCATCGGAGTCATGACGACGGGAACCTGATGCACGTTTTGCCAGCGATCAATGGTCTGTTCGCAGAGCAGATAGACGCTTTGGGTGAGGCGGACAAGCCCAAGTTTATGATGAATGCTCTCGAGATGAGCTCGCCCCATGCTCGGCGTTTCCGTTTGAATGTCGGCACTCAGCGCGGAAAAAAGGAAATCCATGGCTCGGTCAAATTTTTCGCCGTATTTGGCCTTGATTTCGCTGAAGACTTCATTGACGTCGGAAAAATCACCGACGGTATGGCGGTAAAGGTCGCGTGTTTCATCACACGTGCCCAGTTCCGGAAAGTTTTCGCCTGCCAGCGCTCCCTGCATCCCAAGCCGGATTGACTGAGCATTTTCGCGGTTGAAATCATCCGCAAGAGCTTGGAGTTCTTTTTTCTGATCGGCAGAGATCGCGGGATCCTTTTCAAAGGCGTCAAGCGCATAACGCAGCGCTGCAGCGCCGTCTGAGGGGTCTTTGAAAACGTCAAGCAGTGCCCGCTGCATGGCTGTGCGGTCTGAAAGGCGCTTCAGAGTGTCGACGACCTGATTGAGCTGCTCGGACTTTCCGGTCTGCTGCATGAGCACGAGATAAAGCTTCAGGAGTCTTTCGCCGATCTCCGTGCTTTCGCGCTGCTTGCGCTTCTCAAGCGCGAAGTCCTTTGTGCGGTCTACAGAAAAACCGAGCTCTTCGGCGGCATCGGCCAAAAGCGAAGCCGGGGAAGTCTCGACGGCAACGGTATGTCCCATGAAAACGGTTTTGGCGCCTTGAGCGCCCTGAGTGTCTGCCGACTGCTGGACCTGGGCTTGGAATGCAACATTGACACCTTCAACCGGCATGGAGCACCTTTAAGCAAAGACAAGTGAAAGCGCGCGGGATAAAGCTCAAGGGATCATGCTGTCGAACCGCACTAATGCATTTTCACTCTTTATTCTGTTGACATTGAAGCACATTCGAGCGGTTTGTGGTGTGCTTTCGTCAATAAGGCCGAGACAATTGCGCCGGCTTTCGCAGCCCTCGGAAGACCGCTCGAAGAGCCGGCAGATCAACGCGCGGATTATGACAGAATTTTCACACGGGTTTGATTGGTGTTCTGCGCAATCTGATCCTGTGTGGAAATGGCCTTTTGAATGACTTCCTTGAGGGACTCATCGAGACTTTCGAGCACGCTCTTGTAGCCTCGGAGCTGTTCAATTTCAGCGTCCGTCACTTTGCTGGCGGCGTTGCCGGCCGTGCCGACATATTCACTCGCAGAGGAAGCAATTGTCCCGAGTCCGCCTAAGCCCTGCGAAGCAGCTCCAATTTGGGCATTGCGGGTTTGAAGCAGAGCCGCCTGCATGGATTCGGACAGCGTGGAACCGCTCACGGATTTAAGGGCCGAGGCCGAAGCGCCGATGGTATAGACGGAGGCGCCGATCGTAATCGCAGCCGAAGTAATGCCGAGGGCGAGCTGAGTGACTGCCGTGTCGCGCATAGCATCGGCCTGAGCATGCATTTTGTCGACGATGCTTTGCGTCTGCTGGTATATCGATTCACGGTTGGCTCGACGCTGTTCGTCTGAAATTTCGATGATGAGCGCAAGTACGCTCGCCCCCATTGAGGGTATTGTTGACAGCCCTGAGAGGTCTCTTAAGGTCGGCAAAGATAATTTCGGGGTTTCCGAAGCTGCCGGCGACTTGCCGGCGGCCGGCATATCGGAGGGGCCGGCGGCCGATTTGGCTTTTTCAGTCTTTGCGGTGCTGCTCGTTTCCTCGAGGGACTGTATCGCGTTCGTAAGCGTAGTGCTGTGAATTGCAATCGACATGTTCACCTCCTGCTGTCGTCAGGCAACCGACGGCGCCGCCGTCAAAATGGCAGTGTTGGTTTGGCTGCATTCTGAAACGATGTCCATTACGGAATTCATAATGTTTTCAGCAGTCTCCATTTGAGATTTGAGCAGATCTTCACTCGCCTTGAAATCGGAGCGCAGCTGCTCAAGAATTGCTGCGATGTCGATTTTGTCAGCCTCAATATTGGCGAGCCGATACTCCACAACAGCCAGTGCGGCACTGCCTACTCCGCTCGCAGCGCCGACGCCGCCTTGGCCAATGTTGGCGGTGGTGGAAACTTTTTGAAGGGCGGAGAGGCCCTGAGCGGCCTTGTCGGAGATGTCGGCTGCAGTTTGAACAGCTTTTGCTGAATTGGAAGCGGCTGCCGCGCCAAACGATACGGCGATGCCGGCCACCATGACAGCCATGTTCATTCCAAAGCCAAACCATTGTGCGGCTGAGTCGCTCATGCCTAGTTTTTTGCCGAGTTCCGTGAAGCCCGCCGAAATGCTTACTTTGCCGTCTGACGCAAGGGAGGCAATGCTGTCAATGGTGGCGATCGCGCCGAATATGCCGGCAGCGATAAGCGCTGCATTGCCGGTTACGGCACCGACGGCCGTCGTGGCCACGGAGGCAATGGCTCCAACGACTGCGCCAATGATTTTGAATACTTTAAGAAACTTGCTCCAAAAGGACTGCTTTTGCTGTTGTGCGATTTGCTTTTGGATTTCTTCGAGCTCTTTGAGGTTTTGCGCATCAATCGCTTTCCCCTGATTTTCGATCGTGTCGACCGACCCCTGAATGCTGTTGCGGCGTACGTCGTCGGCAACAGCCTTCATGAGCGTATCGAGAGAAAGTCCGCCCATGCTGGCTGGGAGCGTTGGCAGATTAAGCTGATTCAGGATGCTTGCGCCGACAGTATTCGCGTTTGTCGGCGGCGATGCCGTTTCATTGGAGACGTTCGGCGTTCGAGCGGATTCTGAAAGCTCTCCAATAAGCGCCATCAGCGCTTCATTGGAAGTAATGTTGCTGACGGCACTGGTCATGCTTTGTCCCCCTTGAGCAGATCAAGGAGAGCCTGAGCCTGACTGCGGACACTCAAGTAACGCGGATCGTCAGCATCGCCGAGCTTTAGGACGGCTTCCAGGCCGGCGATCGCATCTGCCTTACGGCTGAGCTTTAAGAGGCATTTGACGGCGTAGAGAATGGGTTCGGGGTTTTTCAGCTGATCAGCAACTGCGGCGAGCTGGTAAGCGTCAATCGCGGCTTCATACTGTTCGAGGGCCTGGCGGCACCCGGCAAGACCCATCCAAAAGCGGCTGTCATGAGAGTTGTAGATGCTCAGTGCTTGAAAAACGACCTGCGCATCTTTGAAATTCCCTGAATTATAAAGATCGTGCCCGAGGGCATAGAGGCCTTCGAGTGCAGCAGGGGAAACACCAGTTGCTTGGGCAACGGTAGCGCCGAGCATAACATTGCCGACAAGCTTTTCGAGCTGCTCTTTGCTAAGCATGATTTCGGACATGGAGACTCCTTTGACTGAGAAGTGTGCAGTCTCAACCCCCTGCAGAGCACCGCTTCTAATTGGACGCTGGGAATAGCTATTCAGATATGGAAATGCTGCATGAACTCTGGCAGCCCTTTTGGGGGGAGCTGCAGTCACATTCGCGTTGGAATAAGCAGTACTGCCCGACAAAAGCAAGCATCCAATTATCCGCTGCGGGATGTTTGTACTCTTTGATGGCGACCATGCAGTTTGGGGCTGATGAAGCCCCAGAGCCGCTCTCGGGTGCCGCAAGCGCGGAAGAGAAACTGCCGAATCAAGAAATTACTGACCTCTGGCCACGGCCGTGAGTGTTTGTATGCCGGCACTGACGGCCGCATTTGCGCCCTCGAGGTACGAGTTGTACTGACCGATGAAGTTTTGCAGGTAAACCATCAAAGTCTGAGTTTTGTTGCCGACGGTTTCCTGATAATTGGTGAGAGACTTGATGTTTTCCGTCCATTGATCTTTGTCGTGTCGATAGTCGTTGCCTTTCTCATTCCATGTGAGTCCGTGCTGTTCGAAGAACTCGATCATCTCTTTAGGCATTTCGGTGCATTTGCCGCTGGCTTCAGCTTCGTTTTGCAGCTTCCGGGCCTGCGAAACCATATCGGCAATTTGCGCTTGCAATTCCTGGATTTGTACAATCTGATCCATATAGCTCTTCGCGCTGTTCTGACAGATTTGGGATTGGGCAAGCTGTAATCGTGCGTATGCAAACTGAATACTGTTAGCTGTCCCCAATGTGTTCATCTCGGCGAGAACTTGACTCAAGGTCTGTGCATTAATGCTGTTGGCGGTATTCGTCATAATTATGGCTTTAATTCAGTGAGCGGCTTGACTGCCGCAAAATGGGCTTCTTTAAAGGCAGCCGAAGCAGCGCGCCGTTTCTGTCGATGTGCAGCGCAGTCATGTCTCCGGGACGCGGCATCAAACCGCTATGGCGCCGCGCCGTGGTCTTTTCTGTCCGCAGCAGGTCTGCGCCGAACTCTCTGCTTCAAGAGCGGCGGCTGCGTTGCGGCCGGCTTTTTCTGCTTCGGCCTTCGCCGTTTCCATTGCTTTGACTGCTTCTGGAGGTATCTCTGCAGGATCCATCTCCAGCTCGTCCTCTTTGAGACCGAGCGCCTTGGTGGCGTCTGCGAACTTGGCGTTGAGGCGAGCAAAGTCGTCCTTGAGCTTTGCAAACTGTTCCCTTTGTTTTGCTAAATCGACTGCCATGAAAAAGTCCTCACAGAGATGAGATGAAGGTGCAGTTAAAGGGCGTCGCAATGCATCAATTGTTAAGGCAGAGGGCTGCTCTGCAGTGAGGCAAAGAACGAATCACCGCTGAAAACTATTTTTGCAGAGTGCAGACAGAAATACAACTGCCGCAACGGCGAGCCGGCAATCCAATAATGACGGATGGGCAGTTCACTTATTGGCAGCCTGTTTGCCTGCGGGCAGCAAAGTGATGATCGTTAATAGGCAGATAAAACTGCGGCATCGCCGCAGCTTGCTCAAGCCGCCTAATTGCCTTGAGGTATTACTTTGCCTCCTTCAGATTTCTCTCTGCTCCCGAGCGCTCTTCGGGCAGAATAATTCAGACGGATCGCGGATCCGCCAACGCATTCATTCCAATCAGATTCGTCGCGGACGAATCTGCTCGATGTCCGGACAAGAAGCTCCGCATCGAAGAAGAGACCGGCCAAGGACGCCAGGTCCCGCAGTAGACGCAGTGACGAAGTCAGCTCTCTGCAGCAAACGGATCTCTTTTAACTGTATTAGCCAAAAAAAATTTATCGACAGGAATAGTTCACCATGCAGAAGCGCACCTTCCTTAAATCCGCACTGGCCCTCGGCGTTGCTCTGAGCGCTGCTCCGATTCTTACTGCCTGCAGCAAGGCTGAGCCTGAAAAGCAGGCTGCCGCGCAGGCGCCTGCGGCTGCCCCCGCAGCTGCCGAGGCTCCGAAGCTTAAGCCCATCAAGGTTGCTGTGACCGCCGGACCGCATGCCGACATCGTGACGAAGGCCGCTGAAGTTGCTAAGAAGCAGGGCTTTGACGTCAAAGTGGTCGAGTTCACGGATTACATCACGCCCGATACCGCCCTCGCCGAAAAGCAGCTTGACGTTGCTGTCTATCAGCACGAACCGTTCCTGCTCAATTTCAATAAGCAAAAGGGCACGGATCTCGTGGTTGCTGGCAATGCCGTTGTGCAGCCGATGGGCCTATATTCCAACAAGATTCATTCATTGGATGACATCAAGGCCGATACGAAAATCGCCATTCCAAATGATCCGTCCAACGGCGGACGCGCGCTCGTTCTGCTCGAGAAGGCCGGCATCATTAAACTCAAGCCCGACTATAAGGGCGAAGCTTCCATTCATGACGTGGCGGAAAATCCGCGCGGCGTGAAGCTCGTTGAACTCGAAGCCGCTCAGCTTCCGATCAGCCTGCAGGATCTTGATGTGGCCTGTGTACCGATGAACTACGCGGTTTCCGGCGGCCTCGACGTTAATAAGCAGGGCTTTTACTTTGAGTCCCGCGACGCTAAGTACGCACTCATCATTATTGCCGCACGTCCGGACAATGTGCAGTCGCCTGAAGTGCAGACCTTCGTGAAGTGCTATCAGTCGCCGGAAGTGGCTGCCTTTATCAAGGAAAAGTTCAAGGGACAGATCAACCCGGCCTGGGAGCAGCCCGCCAAATAAGGATCTGCTGAACGCTCAGCAGATTGAGTGAGCTGCCTGAAAGCGGCGGATGAAACAGACGACGAAATCGCCGGTTTCCTCTGCCGCTTTAAAATATTCGGCACAACAGATTTGGAGTTTCTTTGATGGCTTTAACCAAACATCCCATTGCCGACCTTATTGCTCGCCGCGGCGGACTCGTTATTGACGGAGCCATGTCAACTCCGCTCGAAGCCGCCGGGCTCAATCTCAACGATACGCTCTGGAGTGCCAAGGCGCTTCTGGAGTGTCCGGATCTGGTGCGCAAAGTTCATTACGACTACTACGCAGCCGGAGCAAATGCCGTTGAGGCCTGTTCATATCAGGCGACTGAAGCGGCCTTTGCCCGCAAAGGCATTGAAAAGGCCCAAGCCTCCCGCTTGATTCGCTTGAGCGGAGAACTGGTGCGCGAAGCGAAAAACGATGTGCTCCTCGATCATCCGGAATGGGATCCGGCGGATCTGCTCACGGCGGGCTCTATTGGGCCTTACGGCGCTTATCTGGCCGACGGCAGCGAGTATACGGGCGCCTACGATCTTACGCGCGAAGAGTATTACGCCTTTCATCAGCTGCGCCTTGACGAACTGCTCAATTCCGGCATGGACATTTTGGCGATTGAAACGCAGCCCCGATTCGATGAAATTGAGGCGCTTCTCGCCATGATTGCTGAGCGCGATATCACCTGCTGGGTGACTGTGACGCTTAAGGACGGCGATATGCCCGACGGCACAAAGCTCGAAGTTCTTGCCAAATGTCTTGATGCCGATCCGCATGTTGAAGCCTTCGGTTTCAACTGCGTCAAGCGCGAATGGGTCGAACCGGGCCTGAAGCGGTTGTCCGCTTATACAGACAAGCCTTTGGTTGTCTATCCGAATTCCGGTGAGACGTATGATCCGACAACGAAGACCTGGCATGCTCAGGGCGCGCATGAGCCGGACTGGAATCATTACGTGCCGCTCTGGGAACATACGGGCGCACGCTGCATCGGCGGCTGCTGCCGCACGCTGCCTAAGGACATTGTGCAGATTGCGGAGCTCCTTCATGGGGCGGCCGAGAAGCATTAAGGAAGAGGGCTGAAAGCCCCTCTGCAGAATTCAAGTCCTGAAGAGCCAAGAAAAACGGCGCCGTTTCACGAAGAAATGGGCGCCGTTTTTAGCTTTGAGGATTAAGAAGCGTGCTTCTCAATCCTCAGCATTGGCATGCAAGAAGACTATTTTAAGCTGCTTTGCCGGATTTGAGCGCTTTGACGTGCTCAGCGACAATCATGCCGAATACACCGGCAGCCGTCAGCTGTGCTCCGCCCACGTAATTGTCATAGAACAAGCCGCCGGCCGCATTGCCGATGGCGTAGAGATTGCCGACAGGATGATTTTCCGTGTCGAGCACTTCGCCTTCGGTATTAATCAGCGGGCCGCCGAAGGTGGCCGTCATGCCGCCCTGGAACGGGACAATATAGAAGGGCGCCGTATCAATGACCGGAGCTTTGTCACGGGTGTTGGGCGGCGTGAGTTTGCCTGCATCACCGCCGGCAACGGCCTTGTTGAAGTCCTCGACGGTCTTTTGCAGCGTCTTGGCATCGATGCCGGCCGCTTTAGCGGCTTCTTCGAGCGTCTGGCCGGTGTAGACCGGCGCCTTGGTGCGGGCGTAGGACTCCCAGTCGTTCTTCAGAATCGGCATATCGTGCGTCTTCTGATCGCAGACCATGAAGGCCCAGTTATCCGGCGTCATGCTCGCGACATCGCGAGACATCTGCACATAGGTCTGACCTTCATCGGTAAAGCGAACGCCTTGGCGATTGACACAGACGCCGTTGTTGACAATGTTGAGCGGGTTGGCGCCGGTCGGGCCGTAAATCGGACCGCAGTGGAACTGGTCGACGTTGACAACTTTCGGCAGGAAGGGTGCCGTGAGCACAATGTTTTCGCCTGCGACGATGCGCGAGCCGCGAATCGGCATCTTCGCGCCGGCAGAACCGATGTACTGCGTGACGAGTGCCTGATTGGCCGAGAAGCCGCCCGTGGCGAGCACAACGCCGTACTTCGCATAGACTTCCGACACAACGCCCTTGGTCTTTACCTTGGCGCCGGCGACGCCGCCCGTCTTCGGGTCGGCAATGAGCTCGACCACCTTGGTGTTCGTGCGCACTTCAACGCCCATGGCCTTGGCCTTATTGAGGAGCGTCATGACGAGCTGTGCTCCGCCCGGCTTCAGTTCGCCGGTGACGAGGTGGGAGCGGTAAAGCTGCGGCCACACCAATTTGTTGCCGGTCAGGAAGTTGATGCCGCAGTAGCTGTGGAGCCATTCAAGAAGACGCGTGCAGTTGTCAACGACAGTATGCGTCAAAGCGGGCACCGCTTTTTGCTGCGACACCTTCATCATGTCGTCATAGAACGCTTCGGCCGTATCGGCCGGGACATTCTTGGCTTTCTGGAAGCTCGTGTTAAGACCGAGCAGGAAGCCGGCGGCATAGATGGCATTGCCCGCAGGCATCGGCATCTTTTCGAGCAGGAGCGGCTTCAGGCCGAGTTCTGCTGCATGAATGGCACAGACGAGCCCGCCGCAGCCGGCACCGACAATAACGAGGTCGTATTTGGCGGATTTGCTCGATTTGGCTTCGGCAGCAGTCACGCCGCCCAGCATACCCGCCGCTCCTACTGCTCCGACGGCTGCAGTTTTGAAGAACTCACGACGATTTGTGGTCATTTTTCACCTTTTTTTGGTCTTGGCCATCCGCTTTAAGCCTCTGGAACGGGGGATTAAGGCGGCGGCCGTTATCTGACAAAAATGATCATAGGAGCGTCGTGTGAGGCAAATAGATGAGAATTGTTCTTATTTATGTCGGAGTGATAAAGTCTGTTTCACGATATTTCCCGCAAGAGGCGGGATAACAAAATGAAAGAGCCCAGCTGATAACAGACTGATTTACAGCGGTATATGCGGGACTGCAGGTTTTGTCGCTGCAGTCCTTTGCCGTCCAAGTTTATTGGCGTCCTTCGCGGATAACGAATTCGGGCATCTTGGGTCCCATGGAGCGGTAAGGATTGATGTCAATGCCGCCTCGACGGGTAAAACAGGCCTGAACTTCAAGCGAGGTGAACGTGAACCTCGAGCGCAGATCGTGGAAGATCTGCTCTACGCACTGCTCATGAAATCCTCGGTGGGCGCGGTAGCTCACAAGGTACTTCAGGAGCGAACGCGGGTCGACGGCTTCACCGGTGAGCGCTATAGAGACCGATGCGTAGTCGGGCTGCCCAGTGACGGGGCAGAGCGAACGAAAAAGATTCGTGCGCCAAACCGCCGCACGAATATTGCCCTTGACGTCCGTATCAATCGCTGCCGGTGCTTTCTCTAGGAGTTCGGGGTTGACCTCAAAATCGGTAATGCTCACATCCGGGAAGGCTTCCTCGAGGAGTTCTCCGGGCAGATCGTCAATCGTCGGCGTCCAAGTGTCGAGCGTATTGACGGCCACTTCAACCGAAGCGCCGGCGGCGTTGGAAAGGTCTCGCTTCAGAATCGCCGCAACTTCCTCCGCGCCGCCCGTAAATCGGGTTTGTGCAAAGCTGCCTTGATAGAGCTTGAGCGATTTTGACTCGATGATCGAGGGCGACGATGCCGGCACGAAGAGGTCAACTTCAGCCGCTTGCGGCAGTCCGTTGGCATTGAGCCAGGAGAATTCATACATGCGCCAGATATCGGTGCCGATGAAGTCGTGGTCGCCGATGGCGTCGCGCCCGATATTGCGGGAAATGGGGAAAAGCAGTTTTGGATCGTACTGATCCGCATAGACGGTAGTTAAACCCAGAGCAGTACCCTGAGGTTCCGGCATCAAAACAGCCATTAGAAATCCTTTTGCCGCGCCGGCGGCCAAGCATGCGGTTGCACTATGGTGAGCGCATTTTCCACATGCTTAGACTGGGCGTCAAGGCCGCCGCAGATGATTGGACGGAAATTAGTCTTTGCGTGTTCCCGGCACCGGCGTGATAACGGCTTGACCGGAGAGCGCCTTTTGGATATTGCGCATGACAAGATCCGCCATGTCGGCGCGGGTCTCTACGGTTGCAGAACCTTGATGCGGCGTCAGCACAACATTGTCGAGCTCGATAAGTCCTTCTTCAACGTGAGGTTCGTGCTCAAAAACGTCAAGCGCAGCGCCGGCAATGCGGTGCTCCTTCAGGGCTTTAATAAGGGCATCGGTGTCGACAAGCGCGCCGCGGGCGATGTTGACGAGATACCCCTGAGGGCCAAGCGCATCGAGCACTTCAGCATTAACCAAGTGATGCGTTTCGGGGCTTCCCGGAATGACCACGATGAGGAAGTCGCACCACTGAGCCAAGGCTTTCATGTCGGGGAAACGCTGCCAAGGGACGTTCTTAGGTGACCGTGAGGTGTAGCCCACCTCCATGCGGAAGGCCTGCGAGCGCTCTGCGATGACGCTCCCGATTCGCCCGAGACCGGCAATGCCGAGCTTTTTGCCGAAAAGACGGCGTCCCAGCGGAAAGTTTTTCTTCGGCCAGTCGCCGCGGCGGATAAAGGCGTCGCCCTGAGCGACGCGGCGAGTGACATCAAGCAAAAGTGCGAGGCCAAGGTCGGCCGTGTCTTCACTGAGCACGTCAGGGGTATGGCTGAAGCGGAGTCCGCGCCGGATGATTTCCGCCGTATCGAAGCCGTCATAGCCGACGCCGAAATCCGCAACCATTTTGAGGTTGGGATACAGATCAAGTTCGGATTTGGGTACTTTGAGGTTGGATGCACCAACAAGGACATCAACGCTCGGACCGAGTTTGGCCGCCGCTTCGGGCGTGAGCTGATCACGATAGAAAACTTCTCCCAGCTGCGGCAGCTGAAGTGAGAGCGGATGCCCGGTATTGCGTGAGGAAATCAAATTGACGATGCAGGGACGGTCGTTGAGCATATTCCAAACCTTAAAAAAAAGTTGTTCGGGCGGCTAATGCGTGAGGAACAGTTTAGGACGATGAAGCTCCTCTGAAGGCGTCAATTCATGTCAAAAGATGATTTCCTGGGTACATGCATCGAGCTTTGCAGATGGAGTTTGGAAAGGATGAGCTCGTTTCATCCGGACGGACGGCAAGTCTTTTCAAAGTCCGGGCAGAAAAAAACCTCCGTCAGCAGCGCCGAACGGAGGCTCATGCGAGGCATCTCGGTTTACCGGGCTCACTGAGATGCTTGAATATCATTCCATCGCAACGGCCGACTGCGGCTGGAGAGCTGTGCTGCCGCCGTCAGGCTGTTCGGCGAGATGCCTAAAGGCGAAAGCGCTGATCCAAACCAGTGCAAACCAACCGAAAAATGCCAGACCGATGGTGCCGAGACCGGCGTTCGGCACAAAATAACCGAGCAGAAAAGACGGAATGCTCGTGCCGAGATAGCCGGCCAGATAAAGCGTCGAAATCGTCTGAGCGCGCTCTGTGATGTCAGCGTATTCCATGAGGAGCTTGAGCGCCAAAGAGCAGATCGCGCCCATGATGAAGCCGCATAGAACAAGAAGTACTGCAAAGAGGATCGGGCGGGCATAGGCTGCAGCCGCAAACATCCCGGTTCCGAAGACCAGATACCCGGTCAGTAAAGGCAGAAGCATTTTGCGCGGGTTCAGTTTCCCGCAAAGGATGCCGCCGGCAGCCAAGGGCGTCACTAACAGCATGTACGTGAGTGCAGCATAAGCGGGCGAAGGCTGACCATCCGCAAAAACCGCACTGCCGATCATGGCCGAGAAGCCTTGGAACCAAGTGCTGAGCGCCCAGGTGCCGATATAACCGACTGCGCAGAGCGGGAAAACCTTTCTGGCTTTCGGAGGAATGCCGAAGCTCGGGGTCAATGCACGGATCAGCGACATAGCCCCCGGCCGCATCGTTTCGACCGCTGGTATTGCTGCTGCGAGCACGACGGCAAGCGTGACGGCAAGTCCAATAAAGAGGGTATCTCCCGAGATGATGCCGGTTTCGGCGGAAAGCCCCGAGAGCACGGTTCCGAATATGAATCCGATGCCGGGACCGGCAGCACTCAGAGCGGTCCCCAGCCATGCATGGGACTTGGGCGCCGTGTCAACCGTCCAGCTCATGGCGGCGCTTGTTACCAGACCGGCAAACACGCCCTGAAGCAGGCGCCCCAAAATGAGCGCTGAGGCATTGTGCGGGTCAATAAAGCAAAGGCACGAGGCAATGCCGATGGCAAGGGCGAGAATGACCGTTATTTTGCGGCCGAAATAATTGGACAGTTTTGAGAAAAAGAGAAGCACCGCGAGGCAGCCGCCGACATAGGCAAAGACTGTCATGGAAACTTCAAAAGTGGTAAGCGCAAGTGCCTGTGTCCAGATTGCAATGAGGGGAACTGGTATTGCACTTGCGGCGAAGCAGATAATCACGCAGAGCGCCGCTACGGTGAAGGTGAATGCACGGCGGCCGTCAGAAGGGCTGTTTTGTTTGTTGATTGATCGGAGAGCCATCATGAATCCTTGGAATGGAATTTGTACGGACGCCATTCTAGGAACAAAATGATGGACTAATAATGCCGTTTAGTCCAAATTACTTTAGGATTCGTCTAAATTTTGCGGTTTGTGCCGACTGTGGGGACTTCAGCTTCTGAGCGAACATTGCCGGAAGCTTCATAAGCTTCATAAGCCGCATAAGCAGCAAGGCTTGCCGTCAGTTCCCGCATCTGCTGCTCTCGGCATTGTGTCGGCGTCATTCCCATAATGCGCTGGAAGACAGCGGTAAATAGGGCTGGAGAGGAAAATCCAAGTCGGGAGGCCGCTTCTTTGATGGAGAGGTTGGTGTCACGCAGGAGCTGACAGGCTGCCGTGATGCGCCATTGGGTGAGGTAGGCGAGCGGCGTCTCGCCGACGCTTTCTCTAAAAAGTTTGGCAAAGCCCGAGCGAGACATACCTGCGGCGCGGGCAAGGGTTTCGACCGTCCAAGGTTTTTCCGGCGCATTGTGGATGGCAGAGAGCGCGCGAAAGAGCGTCGGCTGGCGCAGCGCCAGAAAAATGCCGGGGTGGTTTTTCGCTTCAGGCGAATGAATCCAGCATCGAATGACTTCGATGAGCACAAGCTGCATCAAGTGGGTGGTCACCAGTGAGCTGCCCGGCCCGGAAGATTCGACCTCTTCATGGAGCATTTTCATCATCCATCCAAGGCGATCCGCCTCGTTGTCATTGGGCTTGAGGATCAGAAGCGGAGGGAGCGCAGCGCGCAGCTGAGCGGCAGCCGTCGGGTCCAGCGTCATTTTCCCAGCGAGCAAAATATTTTCTTCGTAACCGGGCTTAATGCCGTAATCTGCGAGACCGCTCCGGAGCTCATAGGGGGTTTGCGCTGAAGGATGAGGCTCAAGCTTGGGATCATCGGTAAAAATGAAACCTGTCGGCTCAACCATGAGCAAAAACGATCCAGGGAGCAGTTCTATCCAGTCAGGCGTGCTTTGAGCTTCAGACAAGGCTGAAGAACCGGCAGATGCATGCCCGGCATCACGCAGCGCTGAATCGGGTGCTGGGTTCCCTGTTTTCAGGAAGTACATTTTTCCCTTGCGCGGCACCAAGAGTTTCATCCCGGGGTAAGCCGGATAAGCAATGGAAAAGCCGCCGCCGCGTACGCCTGTGGCTGTGTAGCTTTTGACGGAAAGCGCTGCGAGTATCTGAGAAAGTGCATCCATGCTTGACTGAACCTCATGCCGCTTGAAAGACCAGGATACTGACGCGGGTGCCGTCCTGAACAGATCTATTTTGATGGTCCATGAGCACTGCCGGCAAATTCTCTGCGGAGGATTGAGTCAGTCATGAAAAAAAAAGCTGCGCATTATGGCTGCACAGTCAAAAAGTAAGCCAGTAAGTTCGAGTTGGCGAACAGCACGATTGGCTGGACGCGGGGCTTCTCGTATTACAAGCCCGAAGCGGAATGACGGAGCGCGGGTTCTGCTGGCCAGGCTCTGACTGCAGACGAGCTGTGTCAGAAAAGGATTCATATCCGCAGCCGCTCCGCATTGAGGCAGCTCAAGGCGGAGCGGCAAAGCGGCGATCTGACTGGGTCAAAACTCCGTCACTTCAGTGATCGGGCTGTTAGGCGACGGTATAGATGCGGACATCAGGCGCTGCGCTCCAAAGCGGCTGGAGACTGGGAGCGACATCATTTTTGAACAAGTCGCTCGTCAGGTAGGCCTGTGCATGCTCAGGTGAATCAAATCCGTGGATGACCTGCACATCGAGGTCGCGCACCAGCAGTTCCTTGCTAAGCGCGCCGGTGATGTTTGATAGAAAAGGTGCGCGGTAATCCTGGTAGACCTTGGCTGCAGCCGGGCGGTTGGCAGGCGCAATTTGCATGGTGATTTCGAGGTATGCCTTGACTTTCATCTTATGAGTCCAAAGAAAAACTTCTGTGCCGGCGCAAGAGGTGGAAATTTGAAAAAGTTGCAATACGCGTTTCCTGCAACGAGAAGCATCCTAAAATTTATACTCAAAGAATGAAAGATATCAATAAATTAATGAGTAACTAATAAATTTATTAGTTATTAAAAAACATATAGTTATCGGAGAAGCAAGGTGTATGAGCCGAAATATGCAAAAGACATTCGATGCCCGCTGGAGTATGGTCTGAAAGTTTTCGGCGGCAAATGGAAGTCACGTATCATCTGCGTGCTCGCGGAGAAGAAAATGCTCCGGTACAGTGCCTTGCGTCGAGATATGGCAAATATCTCGGATGCCATTTTGGCCGCAACGCTCAAAGAACTTATCGCCGATCAACTGGTGGCGCGTGAGCAGTTCAATGAAATTCCTCCGCGCGTGGAATATCGTTTGACGGAGAAAGGCGAATCTGTCGTCCCTATTCTCCAGAGCATCTGCCGCTGGGCCGGGCTGTATGAACGAAATATCTCTGCGGCTAATCCGCTGCCGCAGTGTCAGCAATGCAGTTACGGCTTCCGCAGCGATTCTTGATCATCGCCTGCAGAAGCCGTGCGCAGCAGTACAGCTGATTCACTGAAGCCCTGCCCTTAATTATTCCTCAGGAACTGAGGGAGATTTTTCATGTAGAGCACGAAGACGTAGCAGATGACAACGGCGGCAATCGCTAATTCGAAATGTGCAAAGAGCCTGAGCTCATAAGCGTATTGCTGAGCTCCGGCGTAATGGGAGACAAGGTTTGAAAGCTTATAGAGCGCCGTGGCCCCGATCGCCATCGGGAAGGTGAATGCAGCATAGCCGGGTGAAAATTTCAGACGCAGCAGATTCCAAAAAGCAAAATAGATGGCGATGGTCATCAAAACGGCGATGCCGAAAAGGAGCGCCGTGAGGATCGGATGAGGATGCTCGTAGACGGAGAGGAGCCCGGCAAGCGACAGCGAAGCCGGCGCGGCCAAAATGGCGAGTGTCGGCTTGGCAGCATTGGCGACCTGCGGCAAGAAGAAGAGCCGATAGAGCATCGTCGGCAGAAGGATCGCATAGGAGACAAGGCCAATCACAAAAAGCGTCTGGGCAAAAGGCAAAAGTGCCGGAACGCCGGGGAAGGCAACGTCAGCGACGATGATGCCCACTGGCGGAATAAACCAGGAGGGCACCATTTTTTCCAGCACAGGGTCGCGCAGGCGAAACCAAATGAACGCAATAAGGGCAGCCAGGTGAAGCGTGACGCCGACGCACCAGAGCCCGGCGGCAAATGTCGGGAAAGCGTGAAGCAGCGCGCGGGAGATCACCATGAGCGACATGGCAAACGTGGGGACGATGCTGCCGACGACCGGGTGTTTCAGATCTTCCCACAGTGTTTCGGCGTGCAGTATGAAGCGCAGAACCAGCAGCAAAAGGAGTGCTGAGGCAGTAAACGCCCCGATGAGCTGTCCCCAGCCGTTGAGCGGAAGAGCATTTTCCATGCACCAGCCAAGACTTGCAACGCCAAGGGCAAGTCCGGCCATCGGTGTCGGAAGACCGCGCAGGCGGCGAGGAAGGGTAGTCAGCATACGAGAATGTGATTCAAAAGAGCGGGTATTTCCGCATGGTTAAATGAAGGCAGGAGTCTAGCAAATTTCTCGATAAGTAAAGAAAAACCGAACAACTTTGTTTATTTGTTAAGAAATGATGAAAATGTTGCTGAAAATAAAGTTGCCGTTGACAACAAGAATCATTCGCATGAAGTAAAGTTGCGGCATCTCTCTCTTTTGTCATTCAGTCATGTCTTCAATCTGGTTCTCTCGCCGCAAGGTTCTTTCTGCAGCCGCTCTGTTGGGCAGCTTGGATGCTGTCGGCTTCCATGTCTTGCCTGCCTCGGCTTCGCCGAGTCCGATCGGCGTTCATGATGCGTCCCATTCCGCGCAGTCAGCTGTGCCGCAGGCGGTGTTTTTTAAAAGAGGACACACACTCGAAACGGGTTTTCAGGCAGAGATTCGTTCACCCTTGCTCGGAGAAATCCGGACACTGCGTATCCGCATGCCGGATCGGCAGAAGGCCGCACTGAAGGGCGTGCACGTGCTCTACCTCCTTGACGGCGAAACTTTCTTTGCGGCGGCGGCTGCTTATGCGCAGTGGCTTGAACAATCCCGTCTCGGTACCATTGGCGGCGTGATGGTGGTGGGGATTGAAAATAAAGACAACCGTACGCGTGATCTGACGCCCTCGGCTTCAGCGGCAGATCGTCAAGGCCGTCTGGATCCGTCGGCTTCGCCGCAAGGCGGCGGAGCAGGGCGTTTTCTGGATTTCCTCACCGGTGAACTTCGCCAGACCGTCGAAGCGCAGCTCCCTGACGGCATGCGGATTCTTCGCCGTACGCTGATCGGTCACTCCTTCGGCGGGCTCTTTACCGTCAATGCAGTGCTCACTCAGCCCCATGCATTTGATGACTTTATTGCGGCGGATCCGAGCTTTTGGTGGGATCAGCGCAGACTTATTCAAAAAGCGGCGGCAGACGGCTTGGGCGACAAGGCTGCTGCCGGCCCGGGACGGCGGCTCTATCTCGGCTTTGCCACTAAGCCGCGTAAGGACCGCACCGGCAGTGCTGAGCGGCCGGCAGCGGGGGCTCGCTTGTCAGCCGATCCATTGGTCTCAGATTTTATTGGCAAACTTCAGTCTCAAGGCCTGCAGGTGCGCCGACAGGATTTCCCCGATGAGGTGCATGGAACAGTTATGTTCCCAGCCCTTTTTGATGCTTTGAAGCATTTCTATACGCGCGAGCTCTCATAGTGACAAAGCGGGAGCGGCATGAAAAAGCGGCCGGCAATAAAATGCCAGGCATTCGTATTTCCCTGCAGCTCCCTGATTCATGCCTGAACTTCCAGAAGTTGAAGTCACCCGCCGCGGCCTTGCGCCGGCCATTGTCGGCCGCTGCGTTTCAGCCGTTAATATCCGCACGCCCAAGCTTCGTGAACCGCTCCAAGATCTGGCGGCGCTGCTGCCGGGACTCACGCTCGAGCATCTCGAGCGGCGGGCGAAATACTTGATCTGGACTTTCCGCAGCGCTGCCGGAGAGAAGCGCTGGCTCCTCACGCATATGGGCATGAGCGGCTCATGGCGCATCTGGCCAGTTCCGGCACCGAGCGCTCATAAGCATGACCACGCGGATATCGTTTTTGGCGATGTCCTGGTTCGCTATACGGATCCAAGGCGTTTCGGATCCATTCTCTTTATGACGACGGACCCGAAAAAGTCGCTTCCCTTGACGAAACTTGGCTGTGAGCCTTGGGATCCGACGCTCACGGCCGAGCGTTTTTATGCGGAACTTCAGAAGACGCATCGATCGATCAAGGAAGTATTGCTCTCCGGAAAGATCGTCGTCGGCTGCGGCAACATTTACTGCTCGGAAGCGCTCTTTGCGGCTGGCATTCGGCCGACGCGGCCTGCGGATGCCATTTCGAAAGCGCGTGCCGGCAGACTCCTGGAGGCTCTTCGCAAAACCTTGGAGACCGCCATTGCAGCGGGCGGCTCCACGCTCCATGACTTTCACGGCGTGAGCGGCGAAACCGGGTGGTTCCCGCTCGCTTGTGCGGTCTACGGCCGCGAAGGGAAGCCCTGTCCGATCTGCGGCCGGCCGATTGCCCGCATTGAACAGGGCGGGCGGTCCACTTTCTGGTGCCCGCACTGCCAGCATTGAGCTGCAGCCTTAAAACCCCCCGTCGCCGCGGGAGCATCGGAAGCTGCTCTTGAGCTCGGGGTTAGCCGAGCTTAAAAAGAGCAGCCAGCTCGCTTGCTGAAAGGTCGCCGATCCAGTTTTCGCCGGCGGCTACCGTCATGTCGGCCAGGCTGCGTTTTTGCGTCAGCATGTCGTTGATGCGCTCTTCAAAGGAACCGGCGGTAATGAAGCGGTACACGAGCACGTCTCGGCGTTGTCCGATGCGGAATGCCCGGTCCGTGGCCTGCGCCTCGACGGCCGGATTCCACCAGAGGTCATAGTGAATGACGGCCGACGCCGCGGTAAGGTTAAGCCCTGTGCCGCCTGCCTTGAGGGAGAGAATGAAACTTCGCGCGGTGCGGTCTTCTTGAAAGCGGTCGACCATCTTCATGCGCTCCTCTGCCGATACGCCGCCGTGCAGAAAGTCGGGGCGCTCGCCGAGAGCCTGTGCAATCCAATCCTGAAGGCGTTCCCCCATTTCGCGGTACTGCGTAAAAATGAGCACCTTGCGGTCGGAATCGGCGCACTGCGAAAGGATTTCCAAAAGGGCATCGCCCTTGCCGGAATCGGGCGTCAGAGACGGCGTTTTCAGGAACTGCGAGGGAGAGTTGCAGATTTGCTTCAGGCTCGTAATGAGCTTAAGAACACGGCCTCGGCGCGCCATCCGTCCAGCCTCAGTGCTGCTTTCCGGCGACTTTTCGGCCTCCAAAATTTGCTTAAGCATTCGATCAAGCGTTTCTTGATAAAGCACCGCTTGTTCGAGATGCATCTGAGCGAAATGATCGATGGTGTTCTTTTCGGGCAGATCGGCAATGATGGACTTATCGGTCTTCACCCGCCGGAGCATGAAGGGCGCCGTGAGGCGGCGGAAAGCTTCTGCCGCGCGTTCGTCATGATCGGCTTCAATCGGACGCGCAAAGACGTCCGCGAATTCCTTCATGGAGCCGAGGAGCTTGGGCTGCACCGTCGAGAGGATGGACCAGAATTCCATCAGACGGTTTTCCACCGGCGTGCCCGTCATGGCAATCACCTGCTGCGCCTTGATGCCGCGCACGGCTGCAGTCTGCGCCGTGCCGGGATTTTTCACCGCCTGGGCTTCATCGATGATGAGCAGGCGCCACTTCTGGGCAGAGAGCAAGTCATAGTCTCTTCGCAGCGTGCCGTAGCTCGTCAGCAGTACGTCGGGCATGTCGGCTCCTGCCGGCAGCTGCCTGTCGGCGCCGTGGTATACGCCGAAAGTAACTGTCGGAGCGAACTTTGTGAGCTCTCGGGTCCAGTTGGCGATCAGCGTAGTGGGCAGAACGGCGAGGACCTTTTTCTTTTTCAGTTCTCCCGTATTCTTCAATTCAAGCACGGCGCTGATAACCTGAAGCGTTTTGCCAAGTCCCATGTCGTCGGCAATGAGCGAGCCGAGGCCCAGCTTCGTATTCTTCATGAGCCATGAGTAGCCGCGCGCCTGATAGGGACGCAGTGTTGCCTGAAGGCCTTCGGGCGGCTTCACATCGGTGACTTCGGTAATCCGCTTTAACCCTTCCTTCACGTCATTGGAAACTTCAATTTCGGCGCCCTCAAATTCGCCGGTAATCACGGCCCGCATTCGTTCGAGCGCCGTCATGGGCGGAGGGTTGTCAAGCGTTTTCTTGATGCGGTTGATTTCATCAGGATCGAGATAGACGAAATCATCGCCGATCTGGACGATCTGTCCGGCTTTGCCGGCAAGGGCCTGGAATTCGTCCTTCGACAAAAGACGGCCGCCGACAGTAGCCTTCCAATCGAAGGCCGCCAAGGCGTCCCGTCCCAGCGGACTCTTCATGAAGTTGATATTGGCGGCGGCTGCGCCCACCAATTTGGGCCGCAGAAGATTGCGCATGGCCTGCGGCAGCATCAGGGTGATGCCGAGCATGCTGAGGTGCGGTGCAATGTCAAAGAGAAAGTCCTTCAAGTCTTCCATGGGAAGCGATGCGGGTTTGCCTTTGCGCTTGCGGATGCCGTCGAGCACCGGGAAGGCCTGTGCAATAGTCTTCAAAATGGTGAGTGCGGCAAAACGGTGGTTTGCCCAGACGGGATTGCTGAGCAAGGTGCGCAGAAGTACCGGCCGATCCATCGGCAGCTGAGGTTCTTTTGAGCCGGCGCTTAAGGAGGCAGACGAGGCTTGGCCTGCAGTAGCATCCGCTTCGCGAAAAAGGGCTTCCGAATCCGGGGCGGCCGGCGGCATGTCGGGGCTGCTGGGAATGTTGAGAATGTCCTCGGGAGCAGCGTTTTCAGGCAGATCCTCAGCCGAGAGCGGACGCGAGAGTTCGTTTTCAGCCGCTTTTCGGAGATCAGCTGAACGTCCGAGAATGCCGAAATTGACGGCAAAGGAGTCTTTTTGGGTGCTGCGTACGGTTAGAACCGGCCGCCAGGGATAGGCGTCGCCCAAAGCGAAGGGCTTGAGCATGCGTGCCAGCGCTTCGCCTGCTGACGGCATGACTTTGCCGTCGAGTTGGTCGAGCGAGCAGCAGGCAGCCGCTGCTTCAAAGATGTCGGACGGTCCTTTGAATGCCTTCCAGCCGAGTACGCCTCGGTTGATGAAGCCCGAAAAGGCCGCAGAAAGCAAGAGTACCGCAGCACGTTTGGGGTCGATTTCACCGTCAGGACCGAGCGCTGCGTCGCACTCGACCATTCGGTCTGCCCACGGAGCAATGCCTTGAGCCAAAGCATTGACCAATTGGCGCACGGGTTTGCTTCTGAGCGCCGGTATCCACCAGATGCGAGGCGCGGGGTCCTTGAGGGCTTCTGTAGAAACCGCAGCGGGGATGAGAGCGCCGTTTTCAAGGAGGTGCGCAGCGGCCGCTGCAGTTTCACGCCAGCATTCAATTTCGGGGCTCAGTGCCTGAGCTTCGCGGCGGGAAAGGGAGGTGAGGAGCGCGTAAAAGAATTCGCTTAAGTCGACCGGAACACATTTGGGCTGAGACCGGCTTGAGGCTGCCGGCATTTGAAGCCCGATGACAAACGAGAGGTTGTTGGCGGCCAGCGTGAGTTTGGGAAGCGTACGTGTTCTGATTTCTGCCGAAGCCTTCTCCCATGCCTGCTGAGCGGTTTTGCGCCCGGAACCCTCCGCATGAAAAAATGGATCTGCAAAAGCGCTCCAGGCGGCTTTGGGCGTGAGGAGAGGCGTCCCGCTGCTTTGCTCCTCGTCGGCCGCTTCCGCCTCCATTCGCTCGTCAATGCCTTGCGAGAGGCTGCTCTCTAAAAGAAAAGCCTCCGCAATGGCGTTTCTCGCCTCTCGTTCGGCTTGACGCATGACTTGGCGCGTGAAGGCCGTGCAGTCTGGATTGTTCGAGATGGCGGAGGTCTTCGGGATCAGCTTGAGGATGGTTTCGCCTAAAGGTTCAAGCTCGGCGTAGGGAAGACTTCGGAGTCTTTGCAGTGCGGCATCATCATCGGATCCCGAGGTGAGAGGAGCAGAAGCACTTTCGTTCGACGGGGGGGTGCTCTCAGCCGCATAACTGCTCTCCTTTTCGCTCATCAGCGCGGCGCTCCCGGACAAAATTTCGGATGCATCGAGAGGCTTCACCTTCACAGCTTGGTCCACATCGATGCCGCACTTACGCATCTCGGCCTTCAGATCCAGCCCGCGGAAGCGGAAGATGAAGAACGGATCGATGTCGATACGGTCGGCCATCACGTAAAACACGGCGGCGATATGCTTGCAAACGCGTGCAGCGTCCGGGCAAGAGCAGGAAAGCTGCATGGAGCGCCAGCTTCGCGGGAAAAGCTCAATGTCGAGTTCTCGGCAGAGATCGGCGATGCCGTGCGGGAGTTCGCCGTCCATGAGTGAGGCAACCAAATCCGGATCGGCGGCAATGGCGGCGGTCAGTCGTTTGGCATCCCGCGCCGAGATGGGTTTCATGCCGACCGTCACTTCATAAGGATAGTAGACCGATCCTGAGACAAAGGCTTCTATGCAGCCGGGGCGGTCGGCAGCTAACGAAAGCTGCTCAACGCGTCCCGTATTGGCGTAGGACTTGCCGCGCGGCAGCCGGTTGGCATCATCGACTTTTTCAAGTGCAGCGAGCCACGCTGCGCCCCACCATGTAGTGCCGTACTGCCGTCGGGTAGCCATTTGAATTCTTCTCCTGCCGCTGCCGTGAATAGGTATGAACAAAGATTCTACAGACCGGCCAAGCGATTTTGACGGACAAAAAATATCCCGCCGATCTTTTGTTAATCAGCGGGATATGGCTTGTTTTTAAGCGCGCTTCAAACCGGCAGCGCCGTACTGTTCAAAAGGCTGACGTGTCAAAAGGAGGTGCGCTTCAAGCCGATCAAATGCCGTTGAGGCGCAGTGCCAGACCTTTAAACATGTTGAAGGCCATCGGCAGGCTGGTCTCGTCCTGAATTTCGAAATCGGCACGGTGATGACCATGATGGTTGCAGCCGAAGAGGAAGTAAGCGCCGCGGCCGCCGTGCTGAACCACCCGCTCAATGAGCAGCGTGCAGTCTTCCGATCCCGAGGGCTTGTTGAAGCGTTCAATCGACTCGACGCCCGGAACGGTCTTGGCCACCGATTCGATGAGATCGAGCACCTCGGGGCAGGAGGGCAGCGTTGTGGCTTCGCCGGCCTTGACGATTTCAGCTTCGACTTCATAAGCGCGCTTGACGCCTTCGACGATGTTCTCGACGTTCTTCACCATGTACTGGTTAATCTCACCGGTTTCGCCGCGCACTTCGAGCTGCATATCGGCATGAACGGGCGTGACATTGCGGCCTTCGCCGGCATTGAGCCGACCCACCGCAATGCGGGTTGTGCCTTGGCCGCTGCGCGGAATGCCCTGCATCATCATGGCGGCGGCGCAGGCGGCCATCAGTGCGCTGCGGCCCTTTTCCGGGTCGGCCCCCGCATGAGACGGACGGCCGTGGAAGTGAACGTCAATCTTGGTGGAGGCGAGGAACCCGCTTTCACAAAGGCCGATCGTGCCGAGCTTGGCGAAAGTGCCGACATGGGCGCCGATCAGGGTGTCGACATCGTCGACCACGCCCGAGGCAGCCATGGCGCCTGCGCCGCGGACACCTTCTTCGGCCGGCTGGAAGAGCACCTTGATGGTGCCTTTGAGCTCATCCTTGTGATCAACGAGCCAGCGGCAGACTTCAAGTGCAACAGAAGTGTGTCCGTCGTGGCCGCAGGCATGCATAAAGCCCGGGCGCTTAGAGCTGAAGCCGCAGGCGGTCGGGAGATGATCCGGCGAATCGGATTCAGTGACGAGCACGCAGTCCATGTCGCTGCGGAAAGCCGTCACGGGACCGGGGCGGCCGGTCTCAAGCACCGCAACGGCGCCCGTGTAGCCGCCCGTTTCATCAATAAAGCTCTGCGGAACGCCGGCAGCCAGCGCACGCTTAATGGCGGCTTCCACCAGCTTGGGGTCACGGCCCATCACCGCTTTGGGATTGATGACTTGTGTGCCGAGCAGCACCTTAAGCCCTAAAGCACGAAGCCGCTCTACGACCAGCCAGGTGGTTTGGAATTCCGTCCAGCCTTCTTCAGGCGTCTGGTGGATCTTCCGACGCGTGGCGATCATTTCCTCAACGTACTGTTTTTCGGTGTAAGCGGTCATGAACTTGTCTCCTGGCATTGTCTGGAAATTGCTTGTTATATGGTGAAGGGCTGCCGCAGGGGTGCAATGTGCTTCGCACCCAGTCAGCCTGCCCTCCTAGTGAAAGCATAGAGAATGAATTCTACGTCTGCCGGCCGAAAAGATCCGCGGACAGTTGACTGACCGCGGAGGTTTTTCGGGCGCTCTCTCCAATATTTATTTCTTGGAACCAAAAAGCGACTCTTTCACCGAAGCCCCGGCCTCTTTGAGTCCGTTCCAAGCTGCGCCCGCGCCTTCGACAACGCCGTCCTTGGCCTTGTCGTAAGCGTCTTTGGAGCCTTCCTTGACGTCTTCATAGCCGTCTTTGGCGAGTTCCTTCGCTTTGTCGTAGCCCGAAACGGCGCCTTCCTTCCCGGCGTCGTAGCCCTCCGCAAAGAAAGCCTTGGCGGCGGTATAGCCTTTGCCGATGCATTCCTTGGCTAAAGCTCCTGCCGGATCGAGGCCTTCCTTGTCCGCCACCTGCTTCAGGTGAGTGAGTGAACAGACCGATTCGGAGGGGGTTTCAGAGGCACAAACAGCAAAGGAAGCAAGCGAGAAAGCGGCGGTACTAATAAGAATGAGACCCTTCATGATTGCTGCTCCAAAATAATTGCAGCCGTACGGCAGCCTTTGCATTTGCCGTCGTACTGGCCCAAGCTGAAATGATTGCTGAGTACTTTAACGCCGCAGTTTTTATTCGAGTGACGGAAGTTTGAAACCGCATGTTTGTGGGAAGGCTTCGAATTCGGCCTTAACGGCGTCACGCGACTTTTCGCCCGAAGAGCCAGACGGCGCCCGGCACTGATGCTGCGGCAATCAGCGCCATCGGCCAGAGGTAGGGGGCGACTTCAGAAAGGCCGGCATTTTCAAAGTAGATCATGCGCACCACGAGAATTCCGTAGCGGACGGGATTGAGAATGGTAAGGGTCTGCATCCATTCGGGCATGGCTGCTGTCGGCGTCATGAGGCCTGAGAGGACGAGCGAAGGGAGCAGCAAAATGAAGCATGCGACAACCGACTGCTGCAGCGTCTGCGCCCAGGCGGAAATCATGAGCGCCAGCCCCACGATGCTCGCCGCAAAGAGGAGCACGACGCCAAAGAGCAAAGCAAGCGACCCCGCAAAAGGAATGTCAAACCACCAGCGGCAGACGGCAAAGATCATGGCGCTTTGAAGGACGCCGATAACGATGGGCGGCACGGCCTTGCCGATGAGGATTTCGACGGGGGTGAGCGGCGTCATCAGCATCATGTCGAAGGATCCTTCCTCACGCTCGCGCGACACTGCAAGCCCTGCGAGGAGCATTACCTGAATCATCGCCAGACCTAAAATCAGTCCCGTCATGATGTTCCAGCGAGTGATGCCGTTTTCGTTGTAGCGGTAGCGGTCTTTAAGCTCCAGAACCGATCGGACTTGGCGGGATGCGTTAAATGCTTCGATGATTGCCGCAGCGTAGCCGACTGCAACATTGGCGGTTGTCGTATTGCGTGCGTCGGCAGCAACATAGACGGGAGCGGTTTCGCCGCGGGCGAGTTTTTGCGCAAAGTCTTCTGGGATCCAGAAGCCGACAAGTGCGCGGCCGTCGGCAACGGCTGCCGTAAAGGCCTGAGCAGAGGGCACTTCCGCTGCGCGCTTAAAGATACGGTTGGCTTCAAGCCTGGCCGACAAAGCACGAGAATCCGGCGTCTGCGAAGCGTCATAGAGCACGTAAGGCGCTTCCTCCAGATTAAAGGTAGCGCCGTAGCCAAACAGAATGGACTGAGCGAGGATCGGCACGAAGAGAATTCGGCGGACACCCGGATCGAGCAGGAGCGTGATGAGCTCCTTTTTGGAGAGTGCCTTCAATCGCAGGAGTGACGCGGTGAGCGCCGCCCAAAAGTTCTGAAGAGACTGCCTGATCATCATGTCGGCGCACCTATATCAATCCAGCCGCTTGCGGGCAAACACGAGCGCGAGCGCAAAGAAGCCGAGCGCTGCGGCCGCGAGCAGGGCGAGGTTGGCCAGCACGATTCGCTCGGGCTCCCCAGAGAGATAGAGAATCTTCACGGATTCAATGGCGTAGGTGGGCGGCATCAGCCTGCCGACGGCAGAGATGAACCAAGGAACACTCCTCAAATCAAAGAGGTATCCCGAGAGCATGAGGGAGGGCAGGTAGCTGCCGATGACGGCAAACTGAATCGCCGTAAACTGACTTTTGAAGACGGCTGAGAGGAGCAGCCCAAAGGCGATGGCCCAGGCGGAATAAAGCAGTATCGTGGCCGCGAGGAGCCCGAGGCTGCCGCGCACCGGGACTTCAAAAACGAATACGGCTGCAAAAAATGCCAGCAGGGCGCCCGCGGCCGTCAGAAGAAAGTTGACGAGAAACTTGGCTGCCAGAATGGCGCCTGGGCTCGCCGGCGTTACCGAGAGCATTTCAAGCGTTCCGCGTTCCCACTCCCGAGCGATGATGATGGCCCCGAGAAAGCTTGCCGAGAGGGTCAGCACCACGATTGAAAGCCCCGGAACCAGGTACCAGGCGGAGGTGTTGGCCTCGTTGAACCATGTGCGGGAGAGAAGCGCTGCGGCTCCTGACGTCTGAGCCTGCGGGCCCGCAGAGCTTCCGAGCAGCGCAAAGTCTTCACGAAGCGCAATCTTCTGCGAGAGTCCGGCGACGACAGCTGCGGCATAGGTGCGGATGATCGAGGCTGCGCTCGCATCGACGCCGTGAACGGTAAGTCCTATCTGAGCGCGGCCCATCGCGGCGTCGCGTGTGAACCCGGGCGGCAAATCAATGATGACTTCCGTGCGTCTGGCCGCAAAGAGCCTTTCGGCGTCCTGCCGCGACGGCACTTCAGTGAGCTCAAAGTAGGGACTTCCGCGGAAAGCGGCGCGAACCTCTGCCGTCAAGGCGGTTGATTCGCCCGCCGTGAAGACTGCAGGCACTTTGAGCAGATCCATCGAAAGCCCCCAGCCGAAGAGGACAATGAGCACGACAGGGAGCAGCGCCCCCATGAAGATCACGGCTGGATCGCGAACCATCTGCAGCCACTCTTTCTCGAGCAAAATGAGAAGCTGCTCCCCAAAGCGGAGCTGAGATCTGCCGCGTTCTCTTTTCATCGTGCGGCCTCCGGCGACTTGGTGCGCTTGTCTTCGGCTTGGGCGCTCCGAGCACTGAGCACGATTTGCCGGAAAGCTTCATCGATACTTTCGGCATGCGCGCGGGTTCGGACTTCTAATGGCGTTCCGGAGGCCAATATGCGGCCGTTGTCTTGAATCAGAATTCGGTCGCAGTACTCAGCTTCTTCCATGAAGTGCGTCGTAACGACGATGGTAGTGCCGGCTTGGGAGAGCCTGACGATGCGCCGCCAGAAGGCGCGTCTGGCAGTGAGATCCGCTCCGGACGTGGCTTCATCGAGAAAAAGCACGGCAGGCCGGTGGATCAGCGCGCAGGCAAAAGCGAGCTCACGCTTGGCCCCCAGGGGAAGCACGGCTGTGCGCCGCTCAAGGTCGTCTGAAAGCCCCAGCTCGGCGGCTAATGCATCGATGCGGCGGGCAAGGTTTTGCCCCGCGACGCCATAGGCTTCGCCGAAATATTCGAGGTTTTGCCGTGCAGTCAGCCGTTCATAAAGCGAAAACTTCTGCGCAACGTAGCCGACTCTGGCGCGGGCGGCGGATTTGGCGCGGCGCAGATCTGCGCCGGCCGCGCGAATGTCGCCGGTGGTGGGCGCAAGCAGGCCGCAGAGCATGCGGAAGGTCGTCGTTTTCCCGGCGCCGTTTGGACCAAGGAGCCCAAAGATTTCGCCGCGCCGCACTTGAAAAGAGCTGTCGGCTACGGCGGTGAAGCTGCCAAAGCGCCGAGAAAGGCCAATCGCTTCCACCGCATATTCCCCGGGGAAAAGTGCTGCCGGGGCGTAGAGGTTTTCGCTTTGGGCGTCAATCGCCGGGAGATGCCTGGGCTTGGATGCTGATGAGCTCGAAGCAGCTTCAGACGGCTGAGAACCTTGGTCCGCGAGGAGATCTTCGAGCGTTGGCGGGCGATGAGCTAAACGGAAGGCCGGCAGCGGTCCGGAGTGAAGCGACTGCCGTAATCGAAGTGATAATTGATTGGCGCCGCTCTGAGCGGCTGCCAAAAGGTCAATGAAACGTCCCCGCGGCACGGCGTCAATGATGAGCGCCTGGCCGGGCGCGAACGCAGCTGCTTCCATCAGGGTTCGGGCGAGCGTCGAGGAGTGCTCGGCTTCAAGCGCTTCAGCGCGGAATGTTCGGCCCGTCAGGGGAGCGCAAAGCGCCCGGGGCTTTCCTTGAGCGGCAATGCGGCCGCGTGAGAGGAGGATGACGCGGTCAGCGGTTTCGGCTTCATCCAGGTAAGCCGTTGACATCACCACGGTCATTCGCGAGCGCAGCCGCATGGCATCGAGAATGCGGCGGAGCTCTCGGCGTGAGAGCGGATCAACGCCCACGGTAGGTTCATCGAGAATCAGGAGCTTCGGCTCTCCGAGAAGTGCGCAGGCGAGACCTAGTTTTTGCTTCATGCCGCCCGAAAGCTTGCCCGCGAGCCGGTTCTCAAAGCCGACCAGCCCCGAGAGCGTCATCAGTTCTTCAAACTTGGATTGGAGTTCGTGAGCGGCAAGGCCGCGAAGCCGGCCGAAAAGGGAAAAGTTTTCGAATACGGTGAGCTCTTCATAGAGTCCGGTTTTTTGGGGCATAAACCCGACGGTATGCGTGAAGCGCTCCGACTCTGTGTCGGGAGTGAGGCCAAAAAGGCTGATGCTGCCGGCATCAGGGCTCAGTATGCCGGCCAAGAGCCGCAGGAGCGTGGTTTTCCCGGCGCCGTCCGGACCCACAACCGCAACGAGTTCGCCTTGCGCAGGCAATTCCAGATCAAGGTGATCAACGGCAGCAAAGGGCGTGCCGTCAGGGCTCGGGAAAGTCTTAACGAGCCCTCGGACAACGAGCGGCAGCGCCTCAGTCATGCGGCGAACTCCGCGGCTGCGCAAACTCAACGGTCACGGGCTGGCCGAGTCGAAGCCGGTTCTCCGGATCTCGTACGGTGATGCGCACTTCATAGACGAGACTGGCGCGCAGGTCCTCGGTTTGCACCGTTTTGGGCGTGAATTCGGCGGTGTCAGCGACAAAGGCGACGGTGCCGTCAACGGGATCAATCGTATCGGTAAAAACGGCTGCCAAAGATCCTTCCTTCACGAGGCCGAGCTGGCGTTCAGTGAGATAAGCGCGGATCCATTTGGGGTCAGCAGCGGAAAGCTGGTAGATGGTTCGCGAGGGACTGGCCATGTCGCCGGGCTCCGCAAGACGTGCTCGAATGATGCCGGCTGAAGGAGCCTTGAGGACCGCTCCCCGCTGGATTTGGTAGTCGAGGGCTGCGAGCGACGCGGCTGCGGCTTCAGCAGCGGCATCGGCAGCGGCAATTTCCTGCGCGCGCGGTCCCTTTTCAGCTGCCGCGCGCTGGGCTGCTGCGGCAGTCAGGGATTCCCGTGCGGCATGTTCGGCGCGCCGGGCATCGTCAAGCATCTGGCGGCTGGCTGCGCCGGCGGGAACCAGATCCTGCTGCCGTTTAAGCGTGGCCGAGGCGTATTCGAGCTGAGCGCGTGCGGCTGCTTCATTGGCGCGTGCTGCGTCAATATCTTCCTGACGAGTGCCTTCATGCGCGAGCGCCGCCTGTGCTTGGAGGCGCTTAAGTTCAGCAGCGGCCTGCTGCCGGCTGATTCGGAGCGCTTCATCATCGAGTCGTCCTAAAAGTTCGCCGGCTTCTACGGATTCACCTTCTTCTTTATAGAGTGCCGCAATGCGTCCGGAGGCTTCAAAGGCGAGCGACGTCTGCCGTGTTTCCACATTGCCCCAGGCACGATTGGCCGGCGCGGCATCTTCAGCAGTACGGAGCTTCCAAGCTGTGGCCGCGCAGAGCGCAATCACGGCCGACAGGGCGAGAATGGAGAATAGGCGCAGCGGCTTCATGGCGGAAGTCTTCTAAGAAGTTGGTGCTTCTATTCTAGCGGCCGAAGGCCAGTCTTCAGGATCTCAAAATCGGCATCGGCCTATGGCGTTCTCGACAGAAAAGAAAACCCGCTTCGGCCCATTTGGAAAGCGGGCGAGAGCGGGCTGAAAGCGCCTACAGAGGAACATTGAGGCGAATAAAAGGGTGCGGCTGCGGGACCGCCGCGGGCGCGCCGAAGACCGTTCGCAAAAACTTCGGCGCATCCCGCGGCAGAGTCCGATGCCGCAAAGGGAGCGTTTGGCTGGAAACGTTTCCCGAAGCGGGTTTTAGGCCTTCTTGCAGACGTGGGAGCGTTCGTTCCAGAGACCTTCAACGTAGAGGTTGTGGTTCTTGTCGATATGCACCATGCCGGCAACGTTGTGCGGGAGAGGACGTTCAACCAGGCCCTGATTGACGATGTAGTGGATGCCATTGTGTTCAGAGTAGGCGCCCTTATGGAAGTGGCCGCAGATAAAGGCCAGAACGCGGCCGCTCTTTTCCATGGCATCGACGACTTCAGCGGCGTTCTGCACGAAGAAGGCATGCGGGATGTTCTGCGTCTTTTCGTCCCAGGTGTTGACGAGCTGGTGGCAGAAGACGACGACAGGTTCCTTGCCGGAGGCGAGTTCTTTGCGGAACCATTCCATTTCCATCTTCGGAACGATGGCTACCTGCCAGTCGAGCTTGCCGAGCGAATAGTGCTCGCCTTCGTCGTTATTGAAACAGGCGTCGAGGACGATGTACTTCACGCCGTTCTTCACGAAGGCATAGTAGGTCTTGCCGTCGGCATCGCCCGCATTGTTCGTGTTGGCGAGATAGTCGCCGAGAGAAATCTGGTCGAAGTCATGGTTGCCCATAACGTGGTAGCGGTCGCCCTGATAACGGCGGAAGGCCGATTCGACCGTCTGCAGGAAGCCGATGGTCAGTTCGCGGTCAACCGTCTTCGTGCAGTCCTTAAAGTCGCCGAGTTCGATGGCGAAATCAAGCTTGCGCGTATTGAAGACGTCAATGGCCTGATGGAGTTTGGCGAGGGAATGCGAATAAACACGGATGGAGTCTTCCGCCGGGATCGTATGGGTGGGAGCGGTGGTGTAGTGGATGTCCGTTACCCAGCCGAAGGAGGAAATGATGTCTTCCGCGGGCGGCAGCTCGATCGGGCTGACAGCCGGCGTAGCGGCAGAGGCCGTGCCGGCAAACTGCATGGCGGCAGGAGCAAGGAATAGGCCGGCCGCATTGCGGAAGAAAAGACGACGCTGCATGGAGTTCTCCAAAATATTCTGCGTTCTTGGATTTCAGAGGTTCGGGCGCTTGTTGTTCAAGCTGCTCAGGGATCGACCTCCAACGACGTGCATTTTCAAGAGCTGCGGTGACGTTCCGTTGACACGTCGATGAAGACTTGATGTCGAATCGATGAAGATTGCATGATCCGCGTCATGATCTGAATACAACGGACAATCAGACCGAATCAGTTAAAATGCGCGATTTGGGCCGCACGTCACGCCGCTGCTGTGCTGCCTGTCGGAACATTCACGTATTCATGAGGTGCTGCCTTGTTTACTCTCCGTGCCGCCACGCCTAAGGACGTGGACATTCTTGCGAGCATTGAGGCGCAGAGCTTCCAGGAGGCCGAAATGGCTACTCGCGAAAGCTTTGAAAAGCGTCTGGCGGTCTTTCCCGACTGCTTCCTGATCCTTTTTGAGGACGGGGAACCTGTCGGCCTGATTGACGGCATGATTACCAACAACCGTACGATTTCCGACGATATGTTTGAAAATGCCAGTCTGCATGTGCCCAACGGCCGGTGGCAGTCGGTTTTCGGTCTTGCAGTGATTCCTTCGAAGCGCCATCAGGGCTGCGCCTCAACACTGATGCGTGCTTTCATTGAAAAAGCGCGTCAGGAAGGACGCGACGGACTGATTCTCACCTGCAAGGAAAAGCTCATTCCCTTTTATGAGGGCTTTGGCTACGTCAACTGCGGCGTTTCTAAGTCTGTGCACGGCGGAGCGGTGTGGTATGACATGGAGCTCGATTTCCGTGAAAAGCCGCGTGATAACTGAGTAAGTTCAGCAGCACGGCGTGAAGCGGATTCGTCCTTTATCCGCTTCGCTTAAGCTGCCGCCGAACATCAGTAGGTGGTAAAGCACGGTTCGAGCTCACGCACCTCTTGAGCGCCGGCCCCCGCCGAAAAAGCCAGGTCCTCCCAGTCCGCCGTCGCACGGCGGATGGCGAGCAGAACTTTCTTGGCGTCAGTGGTTTTCATCGCAAAGTAGGGCGCCAGCCTAACCAGATCTTCGGCTGTGGCAATCGGCCGCCGCCCGTCAGCAGTCATTGGCCGTGCGGCACCCGTATTGGGACGCCATCCGTGGGCCGGAGCCAGCCGCCAGCCGAATTCTTCCCGCACAAAAAGCCAGCGCTCCGGAGCGTCAGCTGCGCCGGTAAGGAGCGCAAAGGCCATTCGCCGCCAAACTTTGGGCAGATCCTCCGCAGGGGAGGCGCCGTCGCTGTTCAAGATGTCGGCGATGCCAAGATAGGAACCCATTCGGCCGGCTGTCAGCGTTCTTGCTGAAAGCGTAAAGAGCGGCTTCCCCGCAGCTCTGTCAATGCGGCTCGTGAGGAGTGCAGTGCTTCCGCGGACGTCTTTTAAACGCGTTTGAGCGGTTTCAATCCCGCTCTCACGCGCCAAACGCATGTAGATTTCGCGCCAAACTGGGATGCTGCAGAGGTCATCGAGCCGACTGAGCGTCATAACTTCTTCATCTCGCCCAGAGACTACAACACGCGGAGAATGCCGCCCAGGCAGGGTCGTGGCGGCCGCAATGGCCAAAAGCGACCGCAAATCGGCGCGGCCGCGTTCAGCATTCTGAATGGCTAAAGGAATGCCTGCCGCAGCATTGGACTCCATCGGAATCGGCAGAGTGCTTCCGGCCGGTTCTCCCTCTGCACTGCGTATGCAAATGCCGCCGGCGTGAGCTTCGCAGTGGGGCAGCAAAATGGACTGCCGCTCGATTGAGGATGCATCAGCGGGCACTGCCGTCCCCTGAGATCCCATTGCAAAAGCTTGCTCAAACCAAAGGGCGGAAGTCCCGTCAAGCGCACGATCCGCGAGAAATCCGAACAGTCGTCCTGCATTCAAGGGCTTTATCAAGCCTTCCTGCAAAGGCAGATCCGCGCCAATCGGAAAACCGTTGTCGAGCCACGCTTTTGAATATCGAAAGCGAATGCTGTCCTGAAGCGACGCCATAGCTCGCGCACTCCATTTCATCTCTGCAGCCGTCAGACGGTTCAGGGATTTTTTCTGCCGCTCATTCATTGCTGTCATCGATTCGCCATTGGAATGGCTTTCTTCAGATGTCCTCTCTGCGGCAATTTCAGAGGGAAGTGTCGGGAAGTAAAGCTCCCCGATCAATGGTTCATCCTGAATAGCATCAGAATGAATCAGCCATTTTCTAAATGAGCATTTGGACATAGGATGCTGATGATTGATTTAAATGAGTTGCGCCAATGATGATTTGAATGGAGAGTATGGCTGTTTTATGAATGGCCAATTGCGTTGAATAGAAATGACATTCATCAGCAGTGAAATGAATGCGCGTCAAGATAAGTCAATTGAATGAGAGGCGCGGCTGATTCAAGTCACTGTCCGGCAGATTTCTTTTTTGAACGCACTCGCTGAGGCAGATTCCTTTCTTCCAGCATTAATCCTGCAGAGTCTTCTTCCGCTGCAGCTAGGCCGGATAGAAGAGGGGATAAGCCAAGTGCGTTGAGCACAGAGGCAATGTTTCCAATAGAGACGCCGCAGTCTCCATTTTCAATTTTGGAAAGGGTATTGAGTGATATGCCCGCTCGGTCAGCGATGACAGACTGAGGCAGCCGGCGTCGGAGGCGGGCAGACCGGAGATTGGAGCCGAGTTGAATGACGGACTCTTCGACGGCTATGGAAGGACGCATAACATCTCCTATAAGCGATGTTGAAGATTATAACACGCAGAACTATGCGAACTAACCTAAACTAAAAAATATCGCTCAGCAATGAGCAAAAGTATGTTTAGAACCTTTTTTTGGGTTGTCAACAGATGCCTTGATCCGGGGTAATTATTGGCTTTATATAAGCTTTACTTAGTGTTAAGTCAATTAACATGCATTTTAATATGTATTAAAATTTACTGTACAACCGTTGCTCCCTGCTCGCAGGGCAATCCTGAGCGCCGGATGAGTTGGTTTTGAGTACGGATCAGCCGATTGGGTTTGGGACTCTCTATGGATAAATGGTCTGTCGCCTGCCCTGCGCTGATGATGCCTTCAATAGCTGGGGCTACCAACAGATAAAGCGTCTCTCAACATCCATCAGTTCAATGAGAAAGATGTGTCAATGAGTTTATTGATCTGAGAAACATCAGACAAAGCCATAAGGCATTTATTGACAATACTAATGAATGAAATAGAACGAAGATGCTGCCGAGTGATTGTTAATCGTCATAAACCATATGGTGCTGCGGCTCATAAGGCTGAAAAAATGACATAAATAGATCGTTGTGCGGTAATGCGTCCCGTATGCACTATTGAGATAGATGAGCGGGCTCGTGTTTAGAGATCATCCCCTGTCTGGATTGTCATTGATTCTGGAGGATGGCTCATTTGAATTGAATGGTAATGATGGAATAGATGATGGTCTAGTGAAATGGTCTGATGAGAGAATATTGAATGAAATACATATGACACATATCCATTCACTGATGGGGTCAGATTGCTATTCGTGTCGCAGAGGTCCTAAACGGCATACTCATTGAATAATCCGCTTTGTGCAGACTCGTCAGATACGACCTTCATCGATTCAGGCCATTCGCTTTTCACTCTCAGACGAGTTCTGTTTGCAGGCGTGAAATTCTATGTCTCAATCCCAATTCGCGCCTCCCGTGTATGGGTAGTTCTCTTCTGTCGATAGGATGAATGGACTCGCCAGCTTCAAGCACATGGAGAAGTTGGATTGGGTTCCGCGGGACTTACAAAAGCAAAACGCCGGTGAGACCGGCGTTTTGAGATGCATTTTGAAGGGGTTTCAGCTCAGAGATGTGTGCTGGAATGCGTGAAACGAGTTCATTTGCTACCAGCGTTTAGCCATTTCGGCAGCGACTCGAACGAGGCCTGTCTGTGCGCAGACGACGCCGCAGAGAATCATGCCTGCGCCCATGACGCCGATATAGCTCATCTCTTCATTGAGGAACCAGAGGCCGCCGATAATGCCGACAACTGGGCTGAGATAGGTGTACCAACGCGTGCCCGCTGCGCCGATCTCCTGCTCAGCTTTATGCCAGAGGGTGTATCCGATGACCGTTGCTGCAAGTGCCAGAAAGACGAGGTTGGCGCCGGCAGCCGGCACTTCAAAGAGAATGGCCGCGTCAGTAGGCTGTTCATTCAGGTAAAAAGGCAGCGCCCCCAGGATGCCGTAGCCCGTGGACTTGCGCATGACAAAAAGGGCGGGCAGATCAGCAAGCGCTCGAAGGACCAGTGAATACACGGCGTAGGCCGCCGCTGCGGCAAGGCCGAGATAAAACCCAAGGCGCGGCAGGTCCTGCAGAACAGCGTTGTCAAAATAAAGCAGAAAGGTACCGGTTGCTGCCGTGCAGATCCCCAGAAAAGTCATCCAGTGAAGTTTCCAGGTGCTGAGCGCAGCCATGGCCAAGAGTCCGCTCAGAAGCGGCCCCATAGCGATAAGACTGGCTGTGGCCGAAACGGTTCCGTGTTCCAATGCCAGTGTCTGCAGGCCGAAAAAGAGAGGAATACTGGTGAGGCCGAGGAGCGCTACGGTGATTTCTCCGCGTATGGTGCCCGAGTAGAGCTGCATGGGGGCAAGGAAGATGAGGATGCCGTAGGCCAGCACCGAGCGGAGTTCAACGAGCGCCCAGGGCTGCATTCCGAAGTTGAGAAGCACCTTGCTGCTCACGAGCGTCATGCCCCAGCAAAGGACAACAAAAAGGGCTAGGAGGTGGTAGGACCAGCTGCGCATAAAAGAAGTTCCACGTAGCGACAACTTTTTAATTTTAGCGAATGCTGTCGTGCGGGCTCATCAAGGAGTGCGGTCGGCGAACATGACGCATCGCACCATCCAAATGAAAACGCCTCTGCACCGGTGTGCAAAGGCGTTTGGGGGGAAGCGTTATTCGCTGCGTTTATGCCGCGGCCGAGGGCTTTCTTCTGCGCAGGCAGAGCAGACGCATAACATTCGCTGCGAAGACTTTGCCGAGCAGGATAATGCCGAGGCAGACGCCGATCGTCGTCGGCACGACGAGGTCGCCGGCAGCGTTCTTCAGCGTAAAGAACACTACGCCGGTGGCAAGGAAGTTGCCTAATGCTGCGTCGGCGGTCATCTGGAACGTGGCGAAGATAGAAACCTCATCTTCCGTCAGTTCTCCGCGGTCCTTGAGGGCACGTGTGAGCGCTGCGCCGGCGTCAGTCGACTGCAGTGAAGCAACGATAGCGAGCGAGGTCGAGCCCGGCAGCCCCATCAGCGGGCGCAGGATCGGGTTGAGCACGCGGGTGGCGGCACGGATGGCGCCGTAGTATTCAAAAACGGCAATCATGGCCGTAGCGAGCATGATTGAGGGAACCAATGTCAGTGCGAAGACGAAGCCGTCAATTGCGCCGGAGCCGCCCTTGCCGCGGAAGTTGGAGAAGGTGGTCGAAAGCTCGCCGCCCTTATCCGTCACATTTGCCACAACGTTGCCGAAGCTACCGTTGAGGATGGTGTAGTCAAAAATGCCCCACCATTTGTCGGTGATCAGCAGTCCCGAGAAAAACAGGATGGCGACGATGAAGGAAATATAGCCGCCGATGCCGGGAGCCTTTGAAAGTTCCGCTTCTGCGCTTTGATCGGCAGTTGGTTTTTGGGGGGTATCGCTCATTGGCGTCCTCTTGAAGTATTTCAGTCTGTTTTACGCTGGACGCGGCGAGGTTCGCCAAGTGTTGACGAATGGCAGCAGCGGCGGCGCGGCGATTGTGGGCGAATTCTACCCGCGGAATGTGACTCAATGTAATGGGTGCTAACAAGGAGAAGGTATGGCTGAGCATGCGCCCGGGCGAAATAACCTTTGAACACGCTGAGCACAATGATGGGTAATCACGCATGACTTCTGCGCTAATCTTCGGTGTTCCTTTCTTTTTTAGGTTCCAAATTGCCCATGAACGCTTCCTCTTACGCGAGTCAGCTCGATGCGCTCCATTTGGAGCTCCTCCATGCCGCCATCCCGCAGCAGTACGACACCATCGGCGTCATGATGCCCGGCGTTGCCGGTCGAATCGGCTGTCGTGCTTCGGCATACCGCAGTGCGGCGAAGCGTCTTTGCCGTTCGGGCGCAGGAAATGTGGAGTCACTGCTTGCGGCATTTCTGAGCGATGCGCAGCGCCGACGTACGCAGGGCAGGGGATATGTGCAGGAAGTTTTGTGGACGGTAATGCTCGCTGCCAGTCAGGCAGAGGGCATTCCCTTTGCAAAACGCCTTGACTGGCTCGACAAGCTTGCTCAATGCGTAGACAACTGGGCTTCCTGCGACCTTCTGGGCGAAGCGGTCAAGGATTTCAGTCTTCCGCAGAATGAAGCGGCAGCGTTTGACTTTCTGGATGCGCTCATCAAGTCGAGAAATATCTGGCGCATACGGCTTGCGTTGGTGCTTATGCTTGCGCACATGGCGCCGGCCGGGGCACGACCGCTTAAGCGGGCCGTTCAGTTGTCCTCAGCACCCGAAGTGCTGACCTGCGCCGCTCAGAGCTATTACGGTTCAATGGGGTTTGCCTGGGCATTCTCCGTCTACGCCGTTCATGATTTCAGTCTTGTGGAGCGGGTCGTCGCGGACCTCATTGTCAACAAACGTATCGATCCCGCGACAGCTCGGCGGACGGCACAGAAAGTTCGCGAGTCCTTTCGCTCGGCTCAGGCAGAAAAAGCGTCGTTGTCGCAGAATATTCAGAAAGCGCTCGAGGGCATCCCGGCAGGCAGCTTGCCTGCTGCCCGGAACAACAAGCCCGCTGGCGCCGTACCGGCCTTTCGAAGGAAGCGCCTCAAAGGCACGCCTCCGAGTGCCGCTCTGTAACCTATAGGATAGGTTTGATTTTGTCCTAAAAAGAGTATTCACCACAAAAACAAAGGAAAACAAGAGATGCGTAAATTCTTTCAAGAATTTCAAGCCTTTATTTCTAAGGGCAATGTGCTGGACCTTGCTGTGGCCGTGATCATCGGCGCTGCGTTCTCAAAGATCGTCGACAGCCTCGTAAAGGACATCATCAATCCCATCCTCGGCGTGCTCGTTGGTCGTCCGGATTTCACGAATTTGTTTGTGGTGCTCAAGGATGCCCCGAATTACACCGGTCCGCAGACTTATGAAGGCCTCGTCAAGGCCGGCGCAACGGTTTTTGGCTACGGCGCATTTTTAACGGCCATCGTGCAGTTCCTGCTCCTTGCATTTGCCGTTTTCTGGCTCATTAAAATTGTTGTGACGGCTCGTACCCGCATTGCAGCTGAAGCGGATCGTCTGCTCAATACCAAGCATAAGGAAGAGGAAGAAGCCAAAGCTGCGGCCCAAGCCGCTGCTCCGGCCCCAGCTCCTGCCCCGGCGCCCGCTCCGGCTCCTTCGGCTGAAGAACTTGAGCTTCTGCGCGAGATCCGCGATTTGCTGAAGGCTCAAAAAGGAACGGCAGTCAAGGACGAATAAGAACTGCAAATTCTGCAGCGAATAAACCCGCCGGAGATTTCGAACTTCCGGCGGGTTTTTCATGACGGCTTGAAAGCGGGAAGCTCATTGATCTTCCCAGCTTTGCCTGCGATGAGGCTTATTCGGGTCTCAGGCCTTAAAGGCAGCTTCAAGGTTGGGGACAACCTGCTTCTTGCGGCTCATGACGCCGGGCAGCCAAGGCGTGCCTTCAGCAGTTGTGCCGAACGCACCGGCAATCTTTGCGGGATCATCGGAGACCATGAGCAGAAGCGAACCTTCCTTCATGATGTCCGTGAGGAGCAGGATGGCGGTATGGCGGCCATCGGCCTTGAGCGCGGCGAGGTCAGCGAGCAGCTCAGGGATGCGGTCTTCGAGGAGCTTGAGGTCGACGAGTTCAAGCTGGCCGATGCCGACCTTCGAGCCGGACATGTTGAAGTCTTTGAAATCGCGCATGATGAGGTCGCGTGCGGCAACGCCCTTGACAGCGGATTTGGCGGTGAAGAGTTCCATGCCGAGCGCTTCAATGTCTTCAATGCCTGCAATTTCGGCAAGTTCAGCCGCAGCAGCCTTGTCGGCCGGGGTGCAGGTCGGGGACTTGAAGATCACCGTATCCGAGAGAATCGCACAGAGCATGGCGCCGGCGATATTCTTCGGCGGCACAAAGCCGAGGTAGTCATACATGCGCTTGAGAATCGTATTCGTGCAGCCGACGGGCATGATGACGATTTCGAGCGGCGCGGAAGAGGTCATGTCGCCGAGCTTATGGTGGTCAACGATGCCCTTGAGCGTGCAGTCTTTGAAATCATCGGGCGCCTGATTGAGGTCGGAGTAGTCGACGATGTACACGTCCTTGCCCGCGACGCTCGTCACGACTTCAGGAGCTTTCAGGCCGAAACGCTCAAGCACGAAGGCGGTTTCCGGAGCCGGCGTTCCCTGGGCAGCAGCCTTGACGTCGAGGCCGCGCTGGCGGTAGAGGTCGGTGCAGGCGATGGCCGAGACGATGCTGTCGGTATCGGGGTGCTTGTGGCCGAGAATGATGGCGGACATTGTGATGAAGCCTTTCTTCAAAATGGGGAAATGCAGGCGTTTCCAGAGGAATACGCCGACGGGATGTTCAATCTGATAATTGTAGGCGAACTGCAAGCACCTTAATCAATAGGTTTTATCTAATAAATCTAAAAATAAAATAAATGATTAGGCGTCCAATTTTCTGCGGGATATCACTTGTACCAAATAGATGCGGATGAGAATCATTTAACCCACAAGCTTTGATTTCGTGTTGCTTTATTTTTGTTGAGAACGATTCTCAGCAGATGCGCTATTCGAAAATTGAATATCGAAGGCCGTTTTCAAAGGGTTAATCCTTGCGGTCCTGTGGGGAGCGGCTAGGTTAAAAGTCTTAAATCCTTTGGCTGATGAGAAAAATGAAAACGGCTGAAGCGGTCATTTCGCGCTGAACTATTGGGCGGCTGAACCTCTTCGCAGGTGAGCGGCAAGAACGGTGTCGGCGCAACCTTCCACGGAGATCCCCTCATGAGAGAAGACAAAACCGTCGACGGACCGGGCAGCATCGGCTTTTCACGTCGATCGCTGTTAAGCGGCGCTGCGGCGGCTGGTGCGGCCGGCACGTTCGGATTCTCGGCGCTTATGCCCGCTGATAAGGCGCTTGCCGAACAGGTTGAGGCTTTGAAGGCAGACGGATGGGAGGCGCATCCTTGCGCCTGCAATGTCTGCGGCGGCTACTGCGGTCTTTTGGCCATGCATAAGAAAGGTGCGCCGGTTTCGCAGGAAACGGTGCGCATCATGCCGAATCCAACCCATCCGCAGCGCGGCTGCTGCGCGCGCGGAGCACAGGCAATGTGGGTTTGGAATCATCCGATGCGCCTCAAGAAGCCCTTGAAGCGTGTTGGGGCCCGCGGTGACGGCAAATTTCAGGAAATTTCCTGGGATCAGGCTTTGAATGAAATCGCCGAACGAGTAAAGGCGATTGTTGAGAAAGACGGTGAACGAGCTGTCACCATGTCTTCGCACAATTTTTCGGCCATGCAGAAGTGGTTCGGCTGCGCCTTGGGCACGCCCAATGTGATCAGCCATTCATCGACCTGCAATTCCGCCTCTATTGCCGGTCGCCGCATGGTGTTCGGCAAGGGCTTTGACGGCGCCGGAAAGGTTGAACCCGACTATGTGCGCGCGAAATATCTGCTTTGCGTCGGCCGCACATTGAATTGTGCGATTGGCGTCGCTGCGGTGGTTGCCCGCGCGAAGACCGAAGGCACCAAAGTCGTGTTTGTTGATCCGCGCATGCCTGAAGGCGCGCTGACGGGTTCTGAATGGATACCGATCCGCCCAGGCGCAGATTCGGCCTTCTTGCTCTCGCTCATCCATATTGGCATTACGGAGAAGCTTGTCGACTTCGAATTCCTTCGTCGGCATACCAATGCGCCCTATCTCGTTGAGGCGGGTACACGCCGTCCGATTGCGGCTTCAGAAATAATTGCCGGCGCGCCTGAAGACGCTTTTGTCGTCATGGATCGAAAGACGGCTTCCTATGTCGTGATGGGATTGAAAAAAGACGACAAAGGCAATGCTGTAGGATTTGCGGAACCCGAGGGGGTCGACCCTGAGCTTGATCATGCGGCTCGGATTACGGCGCTTGACGGTCGGGAACTCGAAGCTGAAACCTGCTTCCGGGCATTCGCGGCATCGGCAGCGCATTGGACGCCGCAGGAAGCTGCGCGCACAACCGGTATTCCGGCCGAAACGATCACTCGCGTCGCGCGTGAATTCTTCACGCAGGGCGGCGTGGCCGATGACGGCTGGTATGCCTCGCGCAACGGCAACGACACGCACGACTTTGCGCTTCTTTCCCTGATTAATGCATTTACTGGCCGCATTGACCAGCCTGGCGGATTTGTGGTTACGCAGGGAGGCGGCTTTAAGGCGCCGGGCGTTTCGCTTTCGGGCGGCAAAGGCAAGGGGCCGCACGGCGAGACTTGGACCGCTCCAGAGAAGAAGTCTCTCGACAAGATTCTTTATCCGGAAGGGTCCGGCACGTATTCTGCCGTTTTTGAGGCTATTGAGACCGGCAAGCCCTATCCGGTGCGCGCTGCCTTTTTCACCGGCACGACGATGTTCCACCGCGAAGCTAATTCCGCGCGGCTCGCCAAGGCGCTGATGGGGCTGGAGCTCGTTGTCGTTCAAGACATTTTCCCGCATGAAATATGTGACTACGCCGACTACGTACTGCCGTGCACATACTTCCTGGAGTGGCATGAGTATGCAGGCGTCAAATGGGCTTTGAACGGCAACGTTCAGAAAAACGATGCGGGCATTGCGCCGCCTCAGGGCTGCGAAGCGCGCGAAGAGGTCTGGCAGTTTGCGGAAATCCTCCGCCGTGCCTATCCGGATCGTGCCAAAGAGCGCTTGGGGCTCGGGGAGGAGCTGAAGACTCGCGAGGCGTTTAAAGCCTGGTACGACGGCATGATGGATGCGGCCTGGGCCAAGTTCATCGCAGCGAAGAATAAGGCTAAGCCCGGCGACGGCGACCGTATTGCTGCGGAAGTCGAAGCGCAAGGGTGGTCTCAGACCGCGGTGAAGAAGTGGGGTGTTTATCCCTACGTGAAGCCCTTTGGCACACCTACCGGCAAGGCTGAACTCATTTCCTTCTATTTCACGCAGAAGTACGAAGAAAAAGGTGCTTCAGGGCTGCCGCGATGGGTGGAATCGCCGGGATTTACGCCGCCTAAACCGCGCTCCAACGAGTTTGTGCTGATTTCGGGCAAAGACAGTTCTTCCTGCTCGGGTGTTGCCATGTGGACGTGGCCCACGAAATTCTTGGGTGACCGAAGCATCTGGATGAATCCGGCCGATGCCGAACGAATCGGCATTAAGAACGGTCAGGAGGTTGAGCTCGAGGGGCTCGACACCGGGGTGAAGGGGCGCACGACCGTGAAAATAACCAACCGCGTCATGCCGGGCGTTCTCTTCTCTCACGGATTCTCGGGAGGCGTTCGCACCAAGCAGAACCTCGGCGCATACGAATGGGTGCGTGAAGGCATTAATTCGCACTGGTTCTGCACGGGCTACCGTGAACCGGTGGTCGGATCCTTGTCCAATAACTGTTCGGTCCGCGTACGCGTCTGACGGTCATCCGGGAGAAAGCCATGGAAAATCATAAAAAGCTGGCGCATCTTCTTGATGTTACCCAGTGCGTGGGATGCTCGGCCTGTATTGTGGCCTGTGCCCAAACCAATTATCCGGACATGCTTAATGCTGAAGATACCGGATGGGAAAGTCTGCCGGCGAACATCCGGCGCGTATCCGCCGAGCTCGCCCGACGACCCGTTGAACTGCTTGTCCAATGCCAGCAGTGTGAGAATGCGCCCTGCATCACGGTCTGTCCGTTCGGCGCCAACAGCCATGATCCGGAAACGGGACAGGTGAAAACCGATCCCAGCCGGTGTGTCGGCTGCGGCTACTGTGTGACGGCGTGTCCGTACGATGCACGGTGGATGCATCCTAAAACGGGACTTCCGGTCAAATGCATGGGCAAAGGCTGTGAGTCGCTTCTGAAGGCCGGCAAGGATCCCGCCTGTGTTGCGGCCTGCCCGGCATCGGCTCGTGCATTCGGCGATATCAACGATCCTTCAAGCGCTATTTCTCAGCGTTTGCAGCACGGTCGCTCCGAACGTTTGATGCCGCAAAAAGGTACTCGTCCTAATTTCTTCGTGGTGGTGAACAAATGACGGCTGAATACATGAATTTGACCGCACAGGCGGCCACCAGCCACTGGGGATGGACGATTGCGTTCTTCCTATGGTTTGTCGGTCTCTCCGGCATGTCGCTCTTTCTCAATTATTGGGTTAGAAGCCGGCGGATCCATTACGCGGCAACGGCTTCTGCCGTCGTCGGCACGCTTTTGGTCGTGAGCCACCTTGGACGCATCCTCAATTTGCCCGCGGCAGCTTTCAATGCGCTCATCCATTGGGGTTTTGGTTTCACCAGCTGGATGTTTATCGGCATCTGCATTCTTGCTGTGCTTTGCGTTGTTACTGTGCTTCAGACATGGCTGATGGCGAAAGGGTCAGCCCTCGGGATGCGCTGCGGACTGCTTGCTTTTGACGCAGTCCTGGGCGTTGCCGCTACGGCATATTCGGGCTTTCTCCTGACCCAGGCTGTGGGTGTGCCGCTTTGGACAACGGCGGCGATTCCAGTGCTCTGGATTTTTTCGGGACTGGCCTGCGCGGTAGGGCTGATTGAAATCCTGGCAGCGTCCGGGAAGCTCGACGCTGAGTCTCCCCGCTGGCTGCATGCTGCGGGCTGGGCGGTGCACGGCGGCGAAGCCTTTGTGCTTTTTGCTTTCGTTCTCACGGCGCTTTCTGGTACGCCGGGTGCGGCAGCAGGTGCAGAAAGCCTCATCTCGGGCAGCACCAGTCTGCTTTTCTGGGGCGGTGCGGTCGGCTGCGGTCTTCTGATCCCGTGCATTACAGTTTGTATGAAGAGCTTGCCCGCAGCAGCTTTGGGCGGCGCAGCTGCGCTCATCGGCGCACTCTCGCTTCGTGCGGCGATTCTCTTTGCCGGGACATTTGATCCGGTCATTTGGCCGCTTTAACGGTTCGAGCAGAATTTCCCATCCAATGCCAGGCTTGCCGCTGAGCATTGGGTGGGAGGAACCGTGAGCTCCGCAGAGTCTGTTTCTCAAGTCTGCGGGCGATTGAGCAGTTGCCGCAGCTCATCGGTCCCATGCACATTCAGACGCCGGTAGATATTGGCTCGATAATTCTCAACCGTTCTTTCAGAAAGCCGGAGTCTTTCGGCAATTTGCTTATTGGAGCAGTTTTCCAAGAGGAGCAGCCGCAGAACATCTTTTTCTCGATCCCGCAAGTCGTTTAACGTCCAGTCGAGATCGGCCTGGGCGTTGAAGCCGTGCCGATGAAGCGTGTCTACGCGCAGTGCTCGCTCGATAGCCGCGATGAGATGGTCCGTATCTACGGGTTTGGTGAGAAAGTCAACGGCTCCGCGCTGCATGGCTTTGACCGCAAGCGGAATGTCGCCGTGCGCCGTGAGGAAAATAATCGGCATGCGAATCTGCCGTTCAATGAGAACCTTCTGCACCTCCAGCCCGTTGGTCGTCGGAAAGCGGAAGTCGAGGATGAGGCAGCCCGGATCGGTCAGAAGGTCCCCGGCAAGAAATTCCTTCGGATCGGTATAAATGCGGATTTCCCAGCCTTCGAGCGAAAGCAGGCAGGAGAGCGAGTCACAGACATCGGAATCGTCGTCAACAATGCGAATGACAGCGGGCTTCATAGCGCAGCTCCTTCTTGACGAGGATCCGTCGGCTGAAAGGTCAGCACCACTCTGAATATCCCGGGAACATCCTCTGAGAGGAAAAGATCGGTTTCGTTTCGTTCGGCGATGCTTCGCACGACAGCGAGTCCAAGACCCAGTCCGTTCTCTTTAGAGGAATGCAGCGGCGACGAAAGTGCCTCTTGCTCTGCCGGCGTTAATGGCCGACAGCTGTTGGTGATAGTGAGTTTCACGGCCCCGTTTGGGAGGGTGTCCATGTCCAGTTCAACATAAGGAATATCTGCGCAAGCGGCCGCTTCCGAGGCGTTCTTCAGGAGGTTCGTGAGCAGCACTTCAAGTTCTACGGCATCAGCCAGAACGGCGCCGGGCTGCAGTTTGAGGAGCGGCGGAATTTTGAGCGAGTGCATCTGTTTGAGGCGATCAGCCAGCACTCTGATAAAGCTTGATAGTTCAATCTTGGCGGGCGTGCTGGCGCGCGAACGAGCGTAGAGACGAACGCGTTCGATGATCGTGCTGCAGCGCTGAAGTGTTGTGCGTGTTTTGCCGCAAAGTGCGCTCAGCTGCTGCCCTAGGGCTGTATCAAAGGCGTTCGGATTGCGTGCCAGCAGTTTGTCAACGGCTGCCAAGTAATAGCCTGCGGCTGAAATAGGCTGCAGCAGTTCGTGAGCAACAATGTTGGAGAGCTGAGCAGTTACACTCGCTTTTTCCAATCGATTGAGCCGGTCTGATGCAGCTGCCAGTTCCGCGGTTCGCCTGCGTACGAGCATGTCGCTGCGAATGGTGTGGAGAAGGCCAAAGAGGAGCGCTGCGGCAAAAAGCAGTATCCACAGGCTGTATTCTTTCCAGATCCGTTCTGCAGTCCAATGGCGAAGATATTCGTAGGGACCGAAGCGCAGCTCCTTGAAGAGTTTATCAATCCGAGCAAAGTCGGTGGCGGGAAGCCACTGACTGTGCCAAATCTCTTCGGGTGAAATGGCATAGAGCGCCATTGTCACATTGCGCAGTGTCTCAGGAGGCAGTCCGGCGGAGGCGATGACTGTCCAGCCGGGATAGGCGCTCGAAGTATGGAGGTATTTCATACTGTCGCCGGAACGCGGTTCGAGCACGCGGATTTCTTTTGCAAAAGGACTCCCTGCAGCGAGCATGAGCTCCATAAGACCCGCCTTGACGAGACCGGCATCAACTCTTCCCGCCGCTACGGCTTCAACGACGCGTTCCATCGGCCGGCCGACTTCTTCAATGCGGGAGAAGAAGTTGTCTGGATCCCAACCGCGCGCACTGATTTCTCCCAAGGCCGTCTGAGCGTTCATAAACGCATCTTTGCGTGTAACGGCGGCGCTTTTTCCTTTCAGGTCTTCGAGCGTTTTAATCTGCGCATCGGATCTGCGGACGATGATCGCGCCGGCCATGCCTTCATTGGGGTTGGGCGCCATGGGGGAGGCGAGTGTTCCCAGTGCTGTGAACCCTTTTTGATGAATTTCCCAATAAAACCCCGCAGTACCTATGAAGAGATCTGCAGTACCGCGCTGAGCGGCAAGATGCTGCGCTTCAAGGTCGTCGCTGGAGACGATCAGCCGATAGTTTGAAAGCCTGCGCCTGAGCACCTCCAGTGTTTCGGAAATGACCTCACTGTGCATGTCCGAGAGCGTGAGCTTCAGGACACTCACGCGCAGTACCGGCTCTGAAGGCGACGGCGAAGCTGCGGCAGAAAGCATGAAGCCGAGCGCCAAAGCAGTGTAGGTCGTGCGGATAAAAAGCATGCAGGATTGTCAAAGGATTCAGTTGATAAATACCTTAGCGCATTAGGGAAGATGCGCGAGCTGTTTGCTTGATCTGCCCCAGCAATACCGGAGTACTCGCCTGTCGCACAATTGATTCCAGTCAATACCAACGGACCGGGTCTCTTAGGGGAGGCCCAGAAAAGGAGGACCAATATGATGGAACTATCTCGCCGGAAACTGCTCGTCGCCGCAGGGGCTGCCGCCGCTGCGGTGCCTGCCGCACACGCTGCCCAAGATCCGAGCCTTTCGGACAATGTTCCCAAAAAGTGGGACCGCACGGTAAAGCTCCTTATCGTGGGCGCCGGCGGCGCTGGGCTGACGGCTGCCGTGTCCGCTGCGCAGAACGGTCTCACAGACACGCTCATTCTTGAAAAGATGGCTTATATCGGCGGCAATACGGCTATTTCGGGCGGCGGCATGAATGCTGTCGATCCTGCACGTCAAAAAGCCCAGGGCATTGAAGATTCCATCGAGAATCATTATGAGCAGACGCTCAAGGGCGGTGACTACCGTGCCAATCCAGCTTTGGTGAAGGAACTCGTCGAGAATGCGCCGGAAACGGTGACTTGGCTCGAATCGATAGGCATGAAGTTTAAAGACAAGGTCTATCAGGTCTACGGGTCGCTTTATCCGCGCGGACATGCGCCGCTCGGTTCACTTGGACAGGACTACATCAAGGTTTTGGTGGACCAGTGCAAGAAATATGGCATTCCCATTGAGAAACAAGCAAGAGTCGTCCGCATCATTCGTGAGACTCCGCTTAAGGGCAAGGTTCTTGGCGTGGAGTATGAAAAAGGCGGCAAGCTCATCACGGTTCGCGCGACTAAAGCCGTTGTGGTGGCGGCCGGCGGATTCGGCGCGAATAAGAAGATGAGGGCGCTGCATGATCCGCGTCTCGCAGACCTCACGACCACAAATCATCCGGGAGCCACAGGTGACCTGCTGCCGCTGATGGTTGATGTCGGGGCGGATTTGACCGGAATGGACTTCATCCAGTGCAACCCCGGCTGCCCTCCGGGACGTACGCACCGCGTACCGCTGCATCAGGGCGGCCGCTTCATCATTGTTGACCGCAACGGCAAACGCTTCATTCGTGAAGATGAACGCCGCGACGTGATCCGCGACGCTGTGCTGATTCAGCCTAAGGCAACCGCTTGGGGCATCCTTGATCAGACGCGTTTTGACATGATCAATCAGGGTCAGAAGGATGCTGCCTACAAAGGGCTTGAAACGAGTGATGCCTGGAAGGCCGACACGATTGAAGAGCTCGCTCAAAAGATGGGGCTTCCGCCTGCAGCTCTGAAGGCGACCGTGGATGAATTCAATGCGGGGGTCAAGGCCGGCAAAGACAAGCTCGGCAAGTACCAGCGCAATCTCTTCCCGATCGAAAAGCCGCCTTTCTGGGGAGCTTATGTCGGCATGAGCGTGCATCATACGATGGGCGGTGTGGTGATCAATACGGCGGCTGAAGTCATTGACCGCCGCGGAGAGGTCATTGCGAATCTTTATGCTGCCGGCGAAGTGACGGGCGGCATTCACGGTGCTAATCGATTGGGCGGCAATGCCATTGCGGACTGTCTGACATTCGGCCGTCTTGTCGGCAAGGAAATCGCCGAGAAAAAGGCATAACTCACCTTTGCTTACCCTGATACGGAGACTGTCCCCGTCATGTTTCCGGAACGCCCGGTTTACTGATCCCTAATTTTCAGGACCCGGGGCAGGGTTTTTAGGTCAAGCAGCGCGAGCATATCGCGCTGCTTTTTTGTCAGTGCGCCCGGCAGCGCACGTGTGATTGTGTGGTGAAAGTCCACTGTCCGCCCGG
>ENA-ORSO01000061-ORSO01000061.1-human-gut-metagenome-genome-assembly--contig:-NODE-61-length-93693-cov-5.476324_pt1 | contig 93693 bp, 78 predicted proteins | sample MGYA00241902_ERZ509168 | MGnify/ENA primary metagenome ERZ509168 (study PRJEB26280, sample SAMEA2338806) | human gut metagenome | biome: human gut; feature: human-associated habitat; material: faeces... | reverse complement strand
TGATGTCGAGCGCCGTCGTGAACGCGCCGCCCAGAGCAGCCATGTTCGTGGCGGCGTGCTCAGCCTTCACGAGTTCCGCAACATAGGGAGCATAGAACTCTTGCTCGAGCTTGTACTGAGCAACAGGATCAGTCGGATACTTACCGGCTTTCTGAAGTTCCTCACGGTACTTGTCGTAGGCTTCATCAGCAGCAAGCAGATAAGCGTTCGTACTCATACTGCCGTACAGATCAAAGATCACTGTATCGGCGATTTCGTTCTGACCGAACTCGAGGTTGCGAACAGCCGATTCGACAGCGCCAAAGCTGTTGAGGCCGAGCGCCTTCACTTCTTTAACGGTATCTTCGTCAACCACAAAATAAGCATTTCCGTTGATGACGTTTGCAGCGCTTTCCTGATAGAACTCGGTACCAAAGTCAACTCGGTTACTGACGGCCGTACCAACATTCAGGAAATACTGCTCACGATAGTCGTTGTAGCCGAGCGTATCCTTGCTCACCTGCTGAAGGTTAGCGAGAACCAGCTTCTCAGGAGTGACGTTATCCAATCCCGTAATCACAGCTTTGTCAGAGTGCGTGTAGCCGCTCTGAGCCAACGCAGCGAGGTCGATGGCGACAGTCTTTTCGCCGAACACACCTTCATGACCATTCCAAGTGCCATAGGCATTCTGCTGAGCGAATGAAACTTGCCCATTGAACTTGACAGCCTGTCCCACCCAGAGAGTGTTGTCCAGGCGGTGCGCAGCCTGGTAAACCTGAGCGGCCTGTTCATCATCAGCCGTACCGACTACAAAGAGCGCGCCGTTCTGAGCGGTAGGATTCCCGTCTTCAGCACCGCCAATCGTGACATGAGCGGCCACCTGCTGACCGAATTCACCCTTCTTCGGATCCGCAGCCGTGCCGGCCAGAACCAGCGTGCCGCTTTCCTGAACCGTAGTGACTTCGCTAGCCTCAGACGTGATGTCCTTCGCTGCCATACGGCCGGCGACCGTGATAGAACCGCCATCGAGTTCAACGGCGTCGAACGTGAAATCGTCGTAAACGGTAACGCCTGTCTTGGCAATAACCTTATTCGTCACAACACCGACGTTGTCGTAGTCGCCTTCATCGCCGAATGCGAACGAGCCGCCCGTACTGTTTTCAGCATTTTCCAGGGTAATGGCAACCGGTTTGCCGTCCTTATCAAGAGCGCCAATGAAGACCTGCTGGTCGGCGTCGCTGAGGAGCGAAACCGTCGTATCCTCACCAGCTTTGATCGAGACGCTGTCGAGATTGCCGGTGTAGCTGTCATTCTTCGTAAATTCGATCGAACCAACCGTCAAATCTTTTCCGCTGACCGTCGCTGCGGCTGCCGCCTGGCTGTACTTCCAAAGTACAGCACTCTTACCGGTATAGCCGACCGCTTGAGCTTCGTTGAACGAAGCCTTAGCGGTTACGCCGTCGTCACCGGTTGCACCCACCAGCGTGCCGTAGAGAAGGACGAGATTCGTTTGGGAACTGGAACCCAATTCAGCTTTAACCGTCTGCCAATCGGAAAGCGTGTACTGAATCGCTTTGCCGTTGTAGGTTTCATCAACGAGAACGAGTTCGCCGCCAGTGAACGAACCCGTCGTAAGCCCGTCTTTGAGCGAGAGCTTGTCGGCGAGCGTCGTCTTCGTGTTATCCACCGTGAAGATCTGGTCACCGGTCGTTTCCAACGTGCCGCTCGTCAGAGTAAACGTTCCTGCAGCCTTCGAATTGGTCGTATCAGCCTTCGCCACAGAAAGCTTTTCAACCATCGCGTAGGAACCGGCCACCGTGAAAGAACCGCCGTTGCCGACCGTAAGATTGGTGATCGTCAAATCCTTGTCACCGGACGAAGCAGTGACTGTACCGTTTGCATTGACAACGAGGTTGGCAATGGCGGCGTTCTCACCAGCGAGCGTAACCTCGGCAGCCTTCCCGGCCGCGCTGCCCGCAACGGTCAGGGTGTCGGTAACGTTAAGTTTGGCCGTGCTAGTAACTGAAAGAACACCAAAGTCGCCGATAGATGCGGTCTTCAGCGTCGTGACGCCGCCCTCCAGCGCGAGAGTGGCCGTTCCATCAGAGGAGTCACCTGCGACGGCATTGCCCTTCACCGTCAGCGTATCGCTCACATCGAGCGTGCCGGCCGTAACCGTAATCTTGGCGGCAGTCGTAGTAGCAGCAGCATCGCCGATCGTCAGTTTGCCGAAGGTTTCCGTACCGGAGAAGCTGTGATCAGTGCCTGCCTTAACAATCGCTTCGGAGACATTCAAGGAGCCAGCGGCCTTTGCATTTTCACCCGTTACAGCTGCAGTGGTGCTAAGCGTGCTGTCCTTAGAAATCGTCAGCTTGTCCGCCGCAAAGGCAGCGCCGGCACCCACAGTAACATCCTCGGTGAAGACCTGCTTGGCATCTTTAGCAGCCTTATCCGCGTCAGCCATTTCAACGACAGAACCCGTGAAGTTCTTGGACAGCGTCGTTGCGCCGTCAAATACCGTCGTACCGGCATTCGTCGAGTCATCGAAGTCGGAGTCGAGAGCGATCTGAGAACCCTTAAGCGTCAGTTTGCCGGCATTGGCAAACGCAGCGTTCGTGAGCTCGAGTTTTCCATCGCTGCTAATCTTAGCCGTGACGTCCTTGGCAACATTGATGGCCACAGCCGTTGCGGCATTTTCCTCATCAGCCGCTTTGCCAAGCGTAATGGCACCACCGGAAATCAATGAGCCAGTACCCGTCTTCGCATCTCCTGCGAGCGTGAAGTTGAGAGAACCTTCATCAATCTTGACCTTCGACTGAGCTTCCAAGGTAGCAGCAGCAGTCGTACCGGCAAGAGTAATGTCAGCCTTGTTGAGAGTGAGCGCACCTTGATTCAAGTAAAGCTTGGCAGCCTTGGTGCCGGCTGTAACAGCAATGGTACCGTTGCCCGTAACGGAGCCCTTACCCATCGTGAAATCTTCGTTGCCGGTATAACCCGTCGCATCAACAACGATCTTGCCGCCGTCAAGCGTCACCGTCGTAGTACCCGTATGGTTATATTTATCGGCATCCCACTTGTCCGTCTTTTTATCGCCATATGTAACGGTAGCCGTACCGGTCACTACCGCCGTTACATTGGTGCTGTCCTTAACGAGGGCACCGTCCGCACCAAGCTTGATGTCATCTACAGGTGTCGTCGCAGCGATCGCCGCGCCGGCCACGAGAGAAGCCACAGCAGCTGCGACTACGGTCTTCACGGCCTTGCCCTGATAGGAGGAGGCCTTTTCGCTTGTGACCACGACGCCGCGTGTGAGCGACTTAGCCACCTTAAATGTACGATTCATTGTTTTTACTCCAAGATTGATCTTGTATACCCATGCCAAGTGGAACTGCACTCGAGCCGGGCTGTGCGCAAACACAACGGACATCGTAAAAAATCAAGAATATTAAAAAAAAAAAAAAAAAAAATGGGGGGGGGGGGGGATACCCTTAGATGACCATAGCCGCTTTTGTTGACCTGAAATCGCGAGTTTATCGATATGTGTGATGTAAACCCTATATCGACATCTTGTTGCTTACAGAGAACATTCCTCTTTTTGGGGTGTGGTAGTAACCCTTACATCATATAGACGCCTCAGTAAGCGTCCAATCGCTTTATGGCCGGATGCAGCCGCAGTGAAGAGACTGTGGAGACGCTCACAACCCTGGAGTCTCCAAGACGATCACGCTGCCCCGCCCAAGCTCCCGAGCCTATGACGACTGCGGACGGAACCGTTCCGGCCAGAGCTTTCTCTCGTTCTGCAAACGAGTCTTCGAGCAGACCCATCCTCCGATCAGCAAAGCCAAAGTCATTGCCGGCTTCACGCTGCAATCAGCCCAAAACGCATTCGAAACCGGACCGGCACAGCAAGCAAATCTGGGAATCATCGGCAGCCCCGGATTCCAATGCCGTTCGAATCATCATGTTTGCCGAATATCCGGCGGAGGAGCCGCTGGCTGAAAATTCTCCCAAACGACTGTCCGCGCAAGCCCTTCTGCCTCTTCGCGTTAAGCCGCACCGTGCTCTTCAGAGCGCCTTGGATCTTCTTCGTTCTTTGGGAGAATCACGGCAGTCGATTTTCCGACAAACGGGTGACAATGGCGGTCTGTCCTGCTGACAAACGGTATGGCTTTTATGCGTTCTTTGAGGTCTTCAGCAAAAAGCTGCGCATTGACACTCATAATCAGGCGGCTATGTCGTCTTTCTTTCGTCTTTGTTTCCCGATCCCGCGGCATTTGCCGAATCATCGATACCGACCAATGCTCATCACCCGCAGGCTCCATAAAGACGATTCGAATGTCTGCGGATGAAAGCGCCATACCCGTCAGCCCGAAAGGGCCAGCCGATTTCATCTGCAAGACATCGAGCGGCACTAGGGTATCACCGTGTTGATGACGCCGAAGCGGCAAGGCGCTTTACAAGGCATTGCATGGTTCAAACTTGCTCCGCTAGAGCCGCGGCACACTGGCCAGCAGCCGCTTCGTATAAGGCGCCTTGGGGTGCGTCAGCACCGCTGCCGCAGCACCTTCTTCAACGATTCGTCCGCCCTGCATAACCGCCACGCGGTGGGCAGCGTGCTCCACCACGGCAAAGTTATGCGTGATGAGCAGATAAGCCAAACCGCGCTCACGCTGCAGACTGCCGAGCAAATTAAGAATTTGCGCCTGTACGGAAACGTCCAAAGCGGAAGTTGGTTCATCGAGCACAATCACTTCAGGCTCAACCGAGAGTGCTCGGGCAATGGCAATGCGCTGACGCTGACCGCCCGAAAATTCATGCGGCAGACGCTCCAGACTTTCGGAATCGAGTCCAGTCTCCTTCAAAAGCGCCTGCATGCGGAGAAGTCGCTCTGCCGGTGTTAATTCCGGTCTGAGCGAAACGAGCGCCTCTTCCAAAATCTGCCCCACAGTCATGCGCGGATCAAGCGAAGAAAAGGGATCCTGAAAAACAATCTGTACCTTTCTTCTGAAAACCGGGCTGCGAGGCCCTGCAACCGGCATTGAAATACCGCCGCAGCGCACAGTACCCTCAGCGAGCAGTCCGTTTCCTAAAAGCCCTAAAGCAGTCAAGGCGGCCGTCGTCTTGCCGCTTCCCGATTCACCGACGAGCGCAAGCGTCTCTGCGCGATGAAGCGCGAGCGTGCAGTCCGGCAAAATAGTGCGGCCGACCGCACGGCCGACAAAAGCCGCGAGCGACTGCGTAAAACCTTTGGGTGCCGTACGCACTGCGGCATGTTGGAGTTCCAGCACGGGCTCTCGTTCGTCTATGGTCGCTGCTTCGGGCGCAGCAAACGCCCTGCATTTGGCGACCGTCTTGTCGCCCGCGAAGATGCACCGCACAGTACCGAGCCCATCGCGCCGAGACTGAGGAACAGGCGCATGTTCAAAGCACTTTGCCTTGGCCCGTGCACAGCGCGGCGCAAAAGCGCAGCCCTTGAGCGGCCCCCAAAGATTCGGCACCGAGCCCTCCACCGGCTGGAGCGGAGCGCCGTCCGGCCGCGGCAGCGCACCCAGGAGCGCCTGCGCATAAGGATGCTCCGGATGGGTAAGAAATGCTTCTGTCGGCGCCATTTCGACAATTTCACCCGCATACATCAGTGCAACGCGATCAGCGATCCCTGGCAGCAGCGCAAGGTCATGAGTGATGAAAATGAGCGTCAAACCACGTTCGCGCTTCAGGTCATTGAGAAGCTCCAAAACCTGACGCGCTACAGTGACATCCAAAGCCGTGGTCGGCTCATCCGCCACCACCACTTTGGGATCTGCCGAGAGTACCATGGCGATCATCGCGCGCTGCTTCAGACCGCCCGACAACTCATGCGGATAAGCGTCATAGGCTTCTTCCGGGCGAGGAATGCCGACTCGGCGCAGCCACTCGACGGCACGCGCTCTTGCCTCCGTGCGTCCGCACGTCGAATGCGTGCGGATCATTTCCGCCACCTGATCGCCCACCGTCATCACGGGGTTAAAGCTCGTTGCCGGTTCCTGAAAAATCACGGCAATGCCTGCCCCGCGAACGCGCTCCATTTCTTTCTCAGTGAGCGACAAGAGCTCTCGTCCCGCGAGCGTCACCGTCCCCGAAGGCACTTGAGCATCCTCGGGCAGCAGCCGCATCAGCGCCATCGCAGTAAGGCTTTTGCCGCAGCCCGATTCCCCCACAAGCGCCAGCGCTTCACCGCGGCGTACGGTGAAACTCACGTCGCGTACAGGGTGAAGCACGCCGCCCGAGAGCGGCAGATCTATCGTCAGGCGGTCGACCGATAAAAGCGCCGGTTCACTTTGGATAGTCATCAGCACCCCTCCATCAAGCGCGGCCACGGCCCGCGGCACGAGGATCAAAGGCATCTCGAACGGCAGAAGCAAAAATATTGGCCGAGAGCACCAGCGTCACAAGGAAGAGAAAGCTGGCGAGAAGATTCCACCAAATCATGGGGGAGCGCGACAGTTCGCTGCGGGCTGAATTAATCATGGTGCCGAAGGAATGCATAGTGGGATCCACCCCAACGCCGACATAGGAAAGCACGGCCTCATAGAGCACAATGCCGGAAAAGTCGAGCACCGTAACGATCAGGACGATGTGCATCACATTGGGCAGAATATGGCGCCGCATCACCGCAAAAGGCTTCACGCCCAAGGCTTTAGCCGCTGACACGAAGTCGAGCGTGGAGAGTTTCATCGTTTCCGCCCGCAAAAGCCGCGCGAGCGTAGCCCAGCCAGTCATGCCGATGATGACCGCGAGCAGCATCAGCCGCAGATCCGCGCGTTCAAGACTGGTTTGATAGAGCTCTGGGTGCTTTTCGAGGAACACCTGCACCATCAGTACGGATGCCGCGATGAGGAGCACGCTTGGAATAGAGGAGATTGTCGTATAAACATACTGAATGACATCGTCCACCCACCCGCGGAAATAGCCTGCGGCAATTCCGAGCGTCAGCGCAAACGGCAGCGTCGCGAGCGTTGCGAGCGAACCGATCACCACCGCCGTTCGAACACTTTTGACCGCTTCATAAAGCACGTCGTTGCCAACTGCATCCGTACCGAAAACATGCCAGTTGGGCCAAATCAGGATAAGCCAGACCATCAGCAGCCAAGCGACTGTAAAAACAAGCATGGCCGGTCTCCATGGGAAACGCCCGTCTCGGTTTCGCATCACCATCAAGGTCTGCGTGAAGGTCGCGTTTCGCCGGCGGGCTATCGCCAAAGCTGTGAAAATCCACGCGAGAAAGGCTGTAACACCGCCCGCGATTGCGGCAATCAGCGTTCCCTTCACCAATTCAAATGTCCTCGTACGGTGCCCAAAGAGTTTCCCCGCATTTTTGAGCGGCTGGAAATCACGTACGGCATGTCCGTCTTTAAAAACCGTCGTCTTGTCGAATTCGCGAAGCGCAAAAGGCATGGAATAGCTGCGCTCATCGCCTGCCGCTTTAAGGCGCTCCAGTATCACAACATCCAAAAGGGACTTCACCTCCGGAGAGTACGCCTGCACGGCACTTGCGGCGTCTGAGGCATCCGCCGGCGGCAGTGCGTCGCGCCAATGAATGGAGTCCATGAGCGCCGTCAGCAGAAAAATCGCCAGTACGGCAGCCGAGGCAGCTGCGGAAGGCCTCGCAAAAACCATTCGCCAGCGGCGAGCCAATTCCGGCGATCGGCGAACATGACGGACGGCCAATATGAGGAGGACGAAAAGCCCCCACGCAACAAAGTCAGTCGGAAGGAAAACAGGAAGCATGACGAATTGAGCGGTGTTCTGACGAGTCCTGAGAGAGCCTTGAGCGCATCAAGCGAGTCGGATGCGCGGATCCACCCAGGCATAAACAATATCGGTAGCAATCAAGCCGATGATGTAGGCGAAGGTGCCGAGAAAAACCATCGTGCGTACGACGGAAAAGTCCTGTGCCCCCAAAGCGTCGATCGTATAGCTCCCCAGCCCGGGAATGCCGAAGAAGCTCTCCATAATGAGGCTTCCCATAAAAAGCATTGGAATCACCGCTACCGACGAGGTGATGATAGGAAGCGCAGCATTTCGGAGCACATGACGCCGCAGTACTGCGCCTTCAGATAACCCCTTGGCGCGTGCAGTACGAACATAGTCGCGGCCGATTTCCTCGAGAAACATCGCTCGATAAAGGAGCGTATCGCTTCCCAAACGCGAAAAGAGCGCAATCAGCACCGGCAGCACCAGGAACGCCGTGCATCCCCAGCCATCCGCCCATCCTGAAATGGGGAAAAGCCGCATCAGCTTTGAAAAGAGCCACTGGCCCACAATGATGTAAAAGAGCGAGGAAATGGACATCAGAAAGACAGAGAGCCCAATGGCTGCCGCCTCCACCCTCGTTCGGCGAAAAAGCACCACCAAAAGCGACCAGGCCACCATCACGATGAGACCGAGCAGAAAAGTCGGTACGGCGAGCGCCAGAGACGGCCACATGCGGGTTGAAATTTCGTAGCCGATATCGCGGCCCGAGTCGCTGCGGCCGAAATCAAAGAAAAGAAGCGGCACGCTTCGCTCAAAGAAAACCGTGTCCGTTATTTTTTGCACACCCTCGGCCGCTGTGTTGATGAAGAGCGGTTTGTCGAGACCGCGCGCCGCTTTCCAAGCCTCAATGGCATCAGCCGTCACGCGGCGGCCGCCCAAATTGAGCCGCGCCATGTCGTCGGGGGTATTAACGGCAAAAAAGAGCACGAACGTGATGAGGTTGACGCCAAGCAGAATCAAAATGCCGTAGACCACGCGGCGAAGCAAATAGTTGATCATCAGCTGCTCCTTCCATTCGACTTCAGCGGCCGCAGGCGCCTGGCCTGTCGGCGAGCGAGCACTGCAAGCGCTCCCCAAACGAGGAGTCCGATCCCAAGCGCAATAACAGCAAGCGGCCAAAGCACAGGACGATTCCATTCCCGAATTTTCGCCAGCCGAAGATCTGCATCGACGTCGTAGTACTGCAGCGCGTTCTGTACCAATCCGGAAGGCTTGGCATTTTCAACCCAGGACTGATAAGCCGCTGCGGCCGGCGGGAAATAGCCAAAGAGAATGGGGGCATCCTGCTGCAGAATCTCAACCATTCGGTCGATGAGCGCCGCCTTCTGCGGCCCGTCTTCTAAGAGCCGCATTTCACGGAAAGCCTGGTCAAATGCCGGATTCTCATAGTTGGCCGCATTCTCTCCCTCATGCGCCACCTTGCCATTGGGACCGTAAAAGAGAAAAAGGAAATTTTCCGCATCCGGATAATCGGCATTCCATCCCCAGAAGAAGATTTGCGCGGCCCCCTTGCTCATTTTTTCTTGGAAGCGGTTGTAATCGGTGGCACGGATCTCAAGCTGAATCCCGAGTTTTTTAAACTGCCGCTGGTACCACTCCAGATAGGCGCTCGACCCCTGCGCGGCATTCTGATAGTCAAAAAAGAGCACTAAAGGCTCTCCCGTCTGAGCATTGCGCCCATCTGGCCACCCGGCTTTGGCAAGCAGCTCTTTGGCCCGTTCAATCGGCTTTCTGATCACCTGCTGATTGTGCTTTTCATACACCACAGGATTAAAAGCTTCCGGACCGTCAGCCCGCCAGCCAAAGAGACCGGGCGGAATCGGCCCATGTGCCGGCATGCCTTGGTTTTTCTGGAAGATGGCAATATTTTCCTCCCAATCGACCGCGATGGAAATCGCCTGGCGCAGCGCGCGATGCCGCTCAGCTTCTTCCGGGGTGGATCCGCCGCCCACAACGGGATCGAGCCAATTAAATCCCAGATACCAAAGTCCAGCCATTACGGTTTTAGGAAACTGCAGTCCGCGGCCGCCGTAAAGCGCCGCCTTATCCGGGTCGTCATCCATTGCGACCAAATAGCCGAGCCCCGTATCGACACGATCGATAAACGGACTGTCGTAATACCCCGCCAAAAATTTCGACTGCAGCGGCATGGCTTCTTTTTCCACTTCAAAAACCACGCGGTCAACGAGCGGCAGAGGCTTGCCGCAGTCCTTTAGGAGGCCTTTTTTCTCATCGTCGGGCTCACCCGTACAGGGATAAAAACCGTGCTTATAAAGCGGATTGCGTTCGAGCACATGCAGACGATTTTCGCGGAAGGTCTGCATACGAAAGGCTCCGGTGCCGACAGGCCAGGTATCGAGCGATACGTTGTTGGCTCGCAATCCCGCCTGTGCATAAAAGCGCTCTGCTTCCTGCGGCATCGGTGCGAAAAAGGTCATCGCGAGCCAATAGGCAAATTGGGGGTCTTTGCCGTGAATGCGGATTTCCAGCGTATGGTCGTCAATAACTCGAACTCCCTCAAGGGGCTCTGCCATCAGATCAAAAAATGTCTCTTCAGAGGCGCCGGCCTCACGCATGGCCCGCCACTTGGCGTCAAGCCGCTTTTTAAAATCGGGAAAACCCACAATGCGTGAACTCATCGTGCCGTAAATCGGGCTCACCACCTGAGGACTTGCAATACGGCGAATGCCGTTGGCGTAATCTGCAGCCGTGAGCTCTCGTGTGCCCGCTTCAGGCAGATCAAAAGGACTGCGCACGCGGGCTGCCAATTCCGCATCCAGATGGTGGTAGCGGAAGGCGCCCTGTTCATCTTTGGCAAAGGCCGGATGCGGCGCATAAAAAATGCCTCGACGGATCTTAAGCACATAGCGGGACTCCGCCACCGCTTCCGGATCGGCATCCGCCGGCAGCTCCTTTCCGCTTTTGTCGAAGTACTTTGGCTCGGCCACCTTTTCAACCGTGCGGGGCTCGAGCTCATAGGGCCGCTTCAGATAGGCGTACTGGTAAGGCGGCTCATAGATGGAATAGGTATAGGCCGTTTCATCACTCGAATATGACCGCTGCGGATCAAGCGTCCGCGGACTTCTGCCGCCAAACGCTGTAAAAAGCGTCTTTTCGCCGTACTCAGCAAGCGGCCGCGGATTGTTGGTAACATCCGGAAGCGTAAAAAGCAACGCCGCAAACACGAGCACTGCGGCAGCAGCCGCCCAAACGGCACGTCGACTGAAAAGACTGTGCGCAGGATCGGTCTTAGCCGTCAACGCGGACGCATGATCGCTTATCGATCTCCGGCCTTGGGTCAATTTGTGTTCTCCTATCCATCTGAAACAGACTTTCGCAGACCTGCTTCAGTACAGCAATCTTTTGCGATTTTTTGCCGTCGACGCTCCTACAGGTCAACAGCTGCTGAAGAGCACCTATACTACGGGATCACTCGAACGACGGCGGGATAAATGCACTGTGGAACACGATTTGAAGCGCTTCCGCTGATGCTGCTCGTATGATCTTCGAATCCAAATTTTCCGCTCCAGCAATCCGAATGCCCGCAAAAGCCTTCTGCCAGACTGGAGCCTTCGAAACGCATTTCTCCTCATGCCAGAATTCACAGCCGAATTCCCTGTTGAGGTCTACTGGGAAGACACCGATGCCGGCGGCATCGTCTATCACAGCAACTACCTCAAATTCATGGAGCGCGCCCGCTCGAACCTCCTCAAGGAGCTCAAAGTCGCGCAGGCGAATTCGCTCACCGATCCCGACGGCGTCCTTTTTGTTGCCGTGAGCGTAGCCATCCGCTACCGTCGCGCCGCCAAGCTCGAAGACCACCTGACCGTGCGCACGCGCATCAAGACATTGCGGCGCGCCTCGATCGTCTTTGAGCAAAATGTTTATCGAGGCAGCGAACTCATTACAGAAGGCGAAGTGCGCGTCGGCGCTGTGAGCCGCCGCACGATGGCGCCGGCTGCAATGCCGGAGTCGCTCTACGAAAAAATCCGCGCGCTGCTCGACCTTGCCGACTAAATTCCAGTTCATTCATTCCGACAAAGCTTTCCATTATGAACACCACTGCCGATCTTTCGATCCTCACGCTCATCGCCAACGCGAGTCTGGTCGTGAAGGCCGTTCTCGCTATTCTGATCGTGCTTTCGCTTGCCAGCTGGACGGTCATCTTCCAGAAATTCTTCGTCGTGCGCCGCGCCATGCGTCAAACCGACGATTTTGAGTCGCGTTTTTGGAGCGGCACGGAACTCACGAAACTGCTCGACACGGCCAACCGCTCCCGCGACACTTCCGGCATGGAAGAGCGCATCTTTGCCGCCGGCATGAACGAATTCATGAAGCAGCGCCAAACGGCCGGAGCTGCCGATACGGTCAACAGCGTCTCCCGCGCTATGCGGGCAGTCTTTACCCGTGAGATGGACCGGCTTGAAAACGGTCTGCCGATGCTTGCCTCCATCGGTTCCACTTCACCCTACATCGGTCTTTTCGGCACGGTTTGGGGCATCATGAACGCTTTCACGGGGCTCTCGAGCCTTGAAAACGCGAGTCTCGCCGTTGTTGCGCCGGGCATTGCCGAGGCGCTGGTAGCCACTGCCATCGGCCTCTTTGCCGCCATTCCTGCAGTCGCCGCCTACAACTACTACAACAACCGCGTTGGCCGTCTCTCCAACCGCGTTGACGGCTTCAGCGAAGAATTCCTCAACATTCTCGAGCGCCAATCGCGCTGATTCCGGAGGAACTCTCAATGGCTCTCAGCAGCAAAAGCCGCCGCCGCGGCCTGATGGCCGAGATCAACGTCGTTCCCTACATCGACGTGATGCTCGTGCTCGTCGTCATCCTGATGGTTGCCGCCCCCTTTGTGAATCCGAGCGTCGTCAACCTGCCGTCCGTCAACAAAGCGTCGAAAGCACCTGAAAAAGTAGTCGAAGTCGTCGTTTATCCCGACGGCCGTCTGTCGCTTCGCGCAGGCAAGGAAATGCAGCCGACTGACATGCCTGGGCTCGTTGCCGCCGTTCGTTCTGCGCAGGCCGGGGATGCAAAAGTTCCCGTGGTGATTGCCGCCGATAAGGATGTGCGGTACGAAGATGTCGTGAACGTCATGAAACTTTTGCAGAGCGCAGAAGTTGAGCGCGTCGGACTTTCGCTCAAGGTTGAGCGGCCGACGGCCGCCCGCTGATGCTCATTGAAGGATCTTTTCTATGAGCATCCAGCCACCCATCAGCGGTTTTAATCGAGAGCATCAGGCGGATCGCCGGGACATGTTTCCCGCCGCTCTCCTTTCGGTTGCCGTGCACGGCGCGCTCTTTGTGGGTCTCTTTACTGCGTTTCAATGGAATACGTCCGAGGAAGCCGTTTATGCGGAACTTTGGGCGCCGGAAGAAATTTCCGGCGGCAACGATCCGTCCGGCGTTGCTGAAAAACTTCCGGAAGTTAAGAGCAAAGACACCGAAGAGCAGCAGGAGCAGAAAGCTGCTGCTCCAGAACCCAATCCGCCCGCAGAGCCTCCGCCCGCTGCCCAGCCCGAACCCGCCCAGCCCACTCCTGAAGACATCGCTCGCGAGAAAGCCCAAGAAGCTCAGCGCATTGAAGAGGAGCAGATCGCCCGCGCAGCTCAGGAGGAACTTGAAGCTCGCCGCCAAGAAGCCGAGCGTATTGCGCAGGAGCGCGCCCGCGCCGAAGAGATTGAGCGCATGCGTCAGGAAGCTATCGAGGCCGAGCAGCGCCGTCTAGCCGAAGAGGCTCGCCGCGAAGAAGAAGAGCGCATCGCCCAGGAACGTCTTGCCGAGCAGGCAAAACGAGCGGAAGAGGAACGTCAGGCCGAAGAAGCCCGCCGTCAGGAAGCCGCGCGTCTGGCCGAAGAAGCGCGTAAAGCTGAGGAAGCCAAAAAGGCCGAAGAAGAGCGCCTTGCCGCTGAAGCCGAAGCGAAGCGAATCGCTGAAGAGTTAAAGCGCGAAGAAGCCGAACGCCAAGCACAGGAAGCCGCTCAAAAGGCTGCGGCGGAACGTCAGGCTCGGGAAGCCGAACAAGCCAAACGTCGCATTGCTCAGCAAGCGCGTGAACGCGAACTCGCTCGTCTTGCCGCCAAGATTGACCCGAATGCGCAGCGCTCGGGCACCACTCGAGGTGATCAGCGAAACTTCCGCCGAAGCCTCACCGTCTCCGCACTGGCCACCTGGTCCAACAGAGTGCGTGCCTGCATCCGCCCGAACATCTTGTTTGACGTCCCGGTCAATACGCCTCGCGGACGTTATGTCGCGGAATATCAGGTGCGACTGCAATCCGACGGCAAACAAATCGGCTCGCCCGAACTCAAAAAGAGCTCTGGGCTCTCCGCTTACGATACCAATGTCCTGCGTGCCATTCGCCTGTGTAACCCGTTCCCGCAGCCCACTGGCGGCGAAGCGATCCCAAGCGTGCTGACCATTACGTTCGATCCGGTGGACGATACTGCCGGCAAGTGACGGCTGCCCGTTTGCTGCGCCAAAAAATAAATCGGCCTGCAGAATCCAAATCTGCAGGCCGATTTATTGGCGGCTGGCTCAGTATGCGCCGATCACATCGGCGCATCATCCCTGCGTTTTAGTCGCGCTTGATACGGCCGACAATGAAGGCTGCCGCATCGGCAACCGGAACCATCGTCTTTTCGGCCAAATTCGTACGCTCAGCGTATTCGATTTCGCCGTTCTTCAGACCGCGGTCACCGATCACCACGCGGTGCGGCACGCCGATGAGCTCCCATTCCGCAAACATTACGCCCGGACGCATGTCACGGTCATCGAGAATCACGTCAACACCGCGGGCCTTCAGGTCTTCGTAAAGCGCATCAGCCGCTTTGCGAACATCTTCACTCTTGGCGTAGTTCATCGGACAGATGACCACTTCAAACGGCGCAATGGCGTCGGGCCACTGGATGCCTTTGTCGTCATGGCGCTGCTCGATCGCCGCCCCCGCCACGCGGGTAACGCCGATGCCGTAGCAGCCCATCTGCATAGGCTTCGGCTGGCCGTTTTCATCGAGGAAAGTGGCGTGCATCGGCTCGCTGTAGCGCGTGCCGAGGAAGAACACATGACCGACCTCAATGCCGCGCTGCAGACGCAGAACGCCATTGCCGTCGGGAGACTTGTCGCCTTCGACCACATTGCGCAGATCCATGACGACAGGCTCGGGCAGATCTCGCCCAAAGTTGACGCCCGAATAGTGGAACCCTTCTTCGTTCGCACCGCAGCAGAAATCAGACATGTCAGCAGCCGTCTTATCGGCATAAACAGCGATATCGCTCTTCACGCCGACCGGCCCAAGGTAACCCGGCTTGGAGCCAAATGCGGCAAGAATTTCCGCATCAGTGGCAAACCGGAAGCCGTCCTTAAGTTCCGGAATATGGCCAGCCTTCACTTCGTTGAGTTCGTGGTCAGCACGCAGCAGCACAAGCACGATCTTCGCCGGAAGCGGCTCACCCTTTTCATTGGTACGGTCCGCAGCAAGCACGACGCTCTTGACGCAGCTCAAGAGCGGCAGGCCCAGATATTCCGCCACGAGCTCGCATTTTTCCTTGCCCGGCGTAGCGCGCTTTTCCAAAGCGGCAGTCGGCGCTTTGCGGCCGTCAAGGACGGATGATGCGTCGGCAAGTTCAATGTTGGCGGCGTAGTCCGAATCCGGGCAGTAGGCAATGACGTCCTCACCGGCATTGGCGATCACCTGGAATTCATGCGAACGCGAGCCGCCGATGGAGCCCGTATCGGCGCGAACAGCACGGAAAACGAGACCAATACGGGTAAAGATGCGCTGATAGGCCGCATACATCTTGTCGTAAGAAAGGCCGGCACCGGCTTCATCACGGTCAAACGAATAGGCGTCCTTCATCGTGAATTCACGACCGCGCATCACCCCGAAACGCGGACGGCGCTCGTCGCGGAATTTCGTCTGAATGTGGAAGAAATTCACCGGCAGCTGACGCCAGCTCTTGATTTCCTGGCGAGCGACATCGGTGATAACCTCTTCGGACGTCGGCTGCAGCACGAAGTCGCGCATATGACGATCTTTGATGCGCAGGAGTTCGGGACCATACTTCTCCCAGCGTCCGGTTTCCTGCCAGAGTTCTGCAGGCTGCACCATCGGCATGAGCAGTTCAATCGATCCGGCACGAACCATTTCGTCGCGGATAATGTTTTCAATTTTGCGGATGACGCGAAGGCCAAGCGGCATGTAGGTATATACGCCGGCGGCAAGCTTCTTGATCATGCCGGAGCGAATCATGTACTGCTGGCTGATGACGTCGGCATCGGCCGGCGCTTCTTTGAGAGTCGAAATGAAAAAGGAACGGGCTCGCATATCAAATGGAGGCACCCGCCGCGGCGTCTTCCGCCAGGGTGCTTAAAAAAAAGGAATGCCGCTCCGGAATTTCAAAACGCGGGGAGCGGCTGAGAATCAACGCGTTATTGTACTTTTTCGCACCTTCAGAGGACGACCAAGTTGTCGCGATGGATCATTTCGGGCGCATCCATGCTGCCCAAAATCTGCATGACCTCATCGGTATGGGCACGGCAGATGCGGCGGGCTTCAGTGCTTGAGTACCCCACCAGACCGCGAGCAATCTCGCAGCCGGCTTCGTCAACGCACACCACCATTTCTCCGCGCTTGAATTCGCCCTCCACGGCTTTCACGCCGACCGGAAGGAGTGACGTGTGATCTCGCTTAAGTGCTCTCACGGCACCCGAATCCAGAACGAGCCTGCCAGCCGCCCGCAGATGGTCGGCAATCCACTGCTTCTTGGCATGGAGCACTGAAGAGGCGGGGCTCAGGTGCGTGCCGATCGCTTCGCCCTGGGCGAGCCGTACGAGCACGTTTTCTTCTCGGCCGGAAGCAATGATGGTGCCCGCGCCCGAACGTGCTGCGCGTTTGGCGGCCAGAATCTTCGTGATCATGCCGCCCTTGGAGAGCGTGCTTGCTGCGCCCCCAGCCATCTTTTCCAAAGCCGGATCACCGGCTTGAGCAAATTGGACGAACTCCGCATCCGGATTGGATCGGGGATCCGCCGTGAAAAGACCTCGCTGATCCGTCAGAATCACGAGCACATCAGCTTCCACAAGGTTCGTCACCAAAGCGCCCAGCGTATCGTTGTCGCCCACTTTGATTTCTTCGGTCACCACGGTGTCATTCTCATTGATAACGGGAACGATGCCGAGTCCCAGCAGTTCAATGAGCGTCATGCGAGCATTCAAATACTGCTCTCGGTCCGCCAGATTGGCGTGGGTAAGGAGCACCTGAGCGGTCTTGATGCCGTGGCGGCCGAAATGTTCTTCATAGGCCTGCGCAAGCCCCATCTGTCCCACCGCGGCGGCGGCCTGGAGCTCACAGACGCGAGTCGGCCGAGTTTCCCAGCCGATACGAAGCACGCCCTCGGCAATAGCGCCAGAGCTCACCAAGAGCACTTCGCGGCCCATCGCGCGGAGCGCGGCAATTTGACCGGCCCAACGCTCGATCGCACGAACATCAAGACCGCGTCCGTCATTGGTAACCAATGCGCTCCCAACCTTGACAACAATGCGACGCGCCTCTTTAAGAAGCGATTCCTGACCGACCATGGCGTCTTCTCCTATGGAAATTGCACGACAGGAAAGCCGCTCACACGGGGCTTGATGCGGCTTTCGGGCTTAAAACTGATGTTCGAATCAATGCGCTGCCGGATCGTACGGTTCGGCGTTCTCCCGCTCTTCATCAAAACGCTCATCGTCGAGAAACGCGCGTTCGGCGCGGCGGTCTTCGTCGACCTTCTGAGCAAGCGCATTGAGAAGTGTGGTCAAACCTTCACGCGTTGCAGCCGACACCGCAAACACAGGTTCGCCTTCACGGGCGAAGGCCGAGCGGAACTTCTCAACCAATGCGTCGCGCTCTTCCTCGGGCACGAGATCCATCTTGTTGAGCACTACCCAGCGAGGCTTGGCGGCAAGTTCCGGATCGTACTTTTCGAGTTCAGCCACGAGTGCATGCGCCTGTTCGAAGGGATCGACCGTATCGTCCAAAGGCGCCGCATCGATGACGTGCAGCAGCACTTTCGTGCGGGAAAGGTGGCGCAGGAACAAATGTCCGAGACCGGCACCCTCCGCAGCGCCTTCGATCAGCCCGGGAACGTCGGCCAATACAAAGCTCTGCTCGGGCCCCACACGAACGACGCCCAGATGGGGGTGCAGCGTGGTAAAGGGATAGTCGGCGATCTTAGGCCGAGCATTGGAGACGGCTGTAATGAGCGTGGACTTGCCGGCATTAGGCATACCGAGGAGGCCTACATCAGCGAGCACCTTCAGCTCCAGTTCGAGCGAACGGTACTGACCAGGTTCTCCCGGCGTAAATTGACGCGGCGCGCGATTCACTGAGCTCTTGAAGTGAAGATTGCCGAGTCCTCCCTTGCCGCCGGCGGCGAGGAGCTGACGTGCGCCATGCACGTTAAGATCGGCCACAACCTCACCCGTATCGGTATCGCGGATGATGGTACCCACCGGCATGCGCAGGACAACGTCCTTGCCGCCCGCACCGTAGCAGTCCGCCCCTCGGCCGTTTTCACCGTTAGGCGCAAAAAACTTACGGGTGTACTGATAATCCACCAGCGTATTGATGTTGCGGTCGGCTTCAGCCCAGACCGAGCCGCCGCGGCCGCCGTCGCCGCCGTCAGGACCGCCCTTCGGAATGAACTTCTCGCGGCGGAAGCTAGCGGCACCATTGCCGCCTTTGCCGCCCTGAACTTCGATATTGGCTTCGTCGACGAATTTCACGTTGAACCTCGAAAAAAGTCGGGGTAAAAAATCAAACAATCAGAATAACAAAAGCCCAGCCGGGAGATCCGCGCTGGGCTTTGTTTTAACCGGACCGGAAGCTTCCCTTGGCGGGAAGCCTCTGGTGCTGCCGGCCTCGCTGATCTCTAATTTAGGATCAGAGAGCGGTCGGTTCGACGTGAACGTAGTGGCGGCCGAAGGCGCCCTTCACTTCGAACTTGACGGTGCCGTCAACGAGGGCGTAGAGCGTGTAGTCCTTGCCCGTGCCGACGTTGTTGCCGGCGTGGAACTGCGTGCCGCGCTGACGAACGATGATGCTGCCAGCGTTGATGGCTGCATTGCCGAAAACCTTCACGCCAAGACGCTTCGCCTTGGAGTCACGACCGTTGCGGGTGGAGCCGCCGCCTTTCTTGTGTGCCATTTTCTATGCTCTGCTGAAAAACTGGGTTGAAGGATAAATCAAGCGTTGATCGCGTCGATACGCACTTCGGCGAAGTGCTGGCGATGACCGCCGGACTTCATGGAGTGCTTACGACGACGGAACTTGAAGATGCGGACCTTGTCGTGGCGGCCGAGCGCAACGATGGTGCCCGTCACGGTAGCGCCCTCAACGAGGGGAGCGCCGACCTTGAGGCCTTCTTCGCCGGAGACAGCGAGAACTTCGCTGAAAGTAACCTGAGAGCCGGCGTCCTGGCCGAGGAGCTCGACCTTGAGCGTGTCGCCGACGTTGACGCGGTACTGCTTACCGCCCGTCTTGATGATCGCGTACATGTAATAAAACCTCGCCGTCCCGCTTCAGTCTGCTTGTAGCAAACCTGCGCGAAACCTTTTTGTACTCGACGAACCTCGAACGCCCGGAGAATTCCGAATGCCGCCCGATAAGTGCGTCCATTGCGTGGAAAGGTGCGCATTATTTCATTGCGGAAACTTCTTCGTCAAGCGAAAAGCTTGGATTTCTTGCGAAACTCAGGCATACACACTCAGCATTGCGCACTTGCCGCGCGGTCTGCCGCCGCAGGCTCGATATACTTTGCTCACAATTCTTTTTGCCCGCGGATGTCATGCATCCCGCAGTTCGCATTTTTCTTCCTGAGGCTATATGACCCAGACCGCATCCTCAACCGACCCCAAGGTGCTTGTCCAGCGCCTGCTCGCCCCCATTGCGGACGACATGAAGGCGGTTGACGACTATATCCGCGCTGAGCTTGCAAGCGACGTCAGCCGCATGCATGAAATCAGCGAATACATCACCAGCGCCGGCGGAAAGCGCATGCGTCCTGCGCTCCTTATTCTCATCAGCCGAGCGCTGGGGTATAAGGGCGACCTCTGCTGCTATCTCGGCGCAACCATTGAACTCCTGCATACGGCTACGCTGATGCACGACGATGTGGTTGATGAAAGCAATCTTCGCCGAGGCCGCCCCACTGCCAATGCCCGCTGGGGAAACGGCGCAGCCGTTCTTGTCGGCGACTTCCTCTATACCCGCTCCTTCCAAATGATGGTGCGGGCGGGCAATCTTCGCGTCATGCAGGCGCTCGCTGATGCCGCCAACCGCCTCTCCGAGGGTGAGGTTGTGCAGATGGTCAATGCTCATGATCCGTCGGTTGACGAAACACGATACTTCCGAGTGATTGAACGCAAGACGGCCTGTCTCTTTGAGGCCGGCGCCCGAATGGCTGCTGCCATTGCCGAGTGCAGCAAAGAGCAGGAAGAAGCCGTTGCGCAATATGCACTGGCGCTCGGCAACGCTTTCCAGATTGCCGATGACATTCTCGACTACACGGGCGTTGCCGCTGATATTGGCAAGAACCTCGGGGCAGATCTTCGCGAAGGGAAAATGACGCTCCCGCTCATCTATACGCGTGAACTCACAACGCCCGAGGGCCGAGCACTCATCGACGAGGCCGTTCGGAAAGGGGATGGACCCTTTGACAAAATTACAAAGCTTGTAGTAGACTGCGGGGCTCTTGACCGATGCAGTCTTCGAGCGGAAGCCGAGTTAGAGAGAGGCCGTCAGGCTCTTGCAAAACTTCCCCCTTCCATTTTCAACGAAAGTCTGCTAGAATTACTGTCCTTCACTGTTAGACGTGATCGATGACGTCAAATCGGTAAAGACCTCGGGGTGTAGCTCAGCCTGGTAGAGTACTACGTTCGGGACGTAGGAGTCGGAGGTTCGAATCCTCTCACCCCGACCAGGATTTTGTGAAAGGCGCTGTTCCATCAGGGACGGCGCCTTTTTCTTTATCCTTTCGGTCAACAGGCAATCAAACTCAGAGATGCAAATGTGCTGGATTTTGGGCTTAACGGGCGGAGCTGGCTCCGGAAAGAGCACCGCTGCAGACATCTTTCGTGAACTAGGGCTCCCCATCATTGATGCGGACCGCATCTCGCGTGCCGTAACTGCCGCAGGGGGCGCTGCCGTGCCCGCCATACGCCAAGCCTTCGGTCCAGAGATGATTGAAATCTCCGGCGCCATGAACAGGGCCCGCATGCGTGAACTCGTCTTTCGAGATCCAGAAGCCCGCAAAAAACTCGAGGCCATTGTCCATAGCGCCATGAAGCAGGTGCTCGATGATGAATTTGCTTGCGCCAAACGCTCCGGCGCCCCATTTGCGGTTTATGACTGCCCGCTTTTAATCGAAAGTCCTCAAGCACGAGCCCGCGTTGACCGCATCCTGGTCATTGATGTGCCCGAATACCTGCAAGTTGAGCGTCTTGGAACCCGCTCCGGACTAGCACCGAATGCGGCGCTTCGCCTCATTCGTGCGCAGACTTCCCGCCGCAGTCGTCTGCAAGCGGCGGACGATGTGCTTGTCAATGCCGGGACACGCGAGGATTTTGCCCGCCGAGTCCGTCATTACGCCTTGTGTCTCTTGGAAGCCGCAGAGAAACACCTTCTCTGAAACCTCTTGTCGCTTTTACCTCTTTTCGTAAAGAACTGCGTCGGATAAGATCAGAAGGTGTGCGCAGTCTTTTTGAGACTGCGTCTTTTCAGGAACGTCTAATTCGCCAACTCGAGCATGCCTGACACTGGACTGATTCTCTATGAGTTCCCCTGCAGCGAGAAGATTCGCTTTTACCTGCGGCTGGAAGCGCTCAAGCAGCGTCTGGACTGGTTCCTGGCGCTCGATGGCAAAGCTGCTCACCAAGCGGCAATCAACGCACTTTTCGATCTTTCGGACGTTGCCGCCCGATCGGACCTGAAAAACGAACTCCTTAAAGCGCTCTTGCAGCAGCGCCGCGATATTGAAGCGCTTCCCGCAAATGCAACGGTGGATGGTCAGCCGGCTAAAACGGTACTGGCCCTTGTATCTGAAGCCGCTAATTCCGTCTCCGCAGCGGTGGGCCGCACCAGCCAAATCCTGCGTGACAACGAATGGCTCCAGCTCATTCGAAACCGACAGCGCCTGCCCGGCGGCACCTGTGAATTTGACCTTCCTCAGCTTCACTATTGGCTCTCTCAGCCGGCTGAAATTCGTCGCCAAGAACTTCAGTCACTCGCGCAGACCCTTTTGCCAATTACCAACGCGGCTCAGCTCATTCTCGACCATCTGCGGGCGCAGACCATCATTTCTGATGCCGTGGCCGAGCACGGGACAATGCAGATTCCCACGTCAGGCAGTCCCTATCAACTCGCACGCATCTGGATGCCTCAGGACAGTCAATGCATTCCTGACATGAGTGCCAACCGTCATACGCTCTGGCTGCGTTTTTCAACGCCTGACGCCAAACACCGCCTCCATGCGGTGCATGAAACGCTATCCTTCCGTCTTGGGCTCTGTATTTAAGAGCAGCTTTACACCGCCCCCATCTCTACATTCGGCCGGCCGGCACTTTGCCGTCGCCGGCATTAACGCATCATGAAAGTTCCCTGTCCGGTCTGCCACACGCTTACTGAATATTCCTCAGCCAATCCCTGGCGGCCGTTTTGCAGCGAGCGCTGCAAAATGATTGACCTCGGCGAATGGGCTAATGACGGCTACCGAATTGAGGGAGAACCGGGTTCTGCTGACCGCATGAGCCCAGAAGAACTCGACACCGCCGCCGATCGTGCGCGCGAACTCGAGGAGCGTCAGCGCTCCGCCAAAACCAACGGCGCCCGCAGGCGCCGTTGAGATACGCAGTACGCTCGATCCGCATGCAAAGCGGTTCGAGCTTCACCGTTTTTTAAATCAACGGTTTAACGCCGTGAGCCCCCTTGGCCTGCCACGCCTCAAGATCGGCCGCGGCAGCGCCGTCGACATACATCGGCAGACGCGGTTCTCCGTTAAGCAGGAGACTCTCAAACTTCTCGGGCGGCACGATCACGAAGTCGTAGTCCATGGCGACACACTTAAGCACCTCATCCATGGTTTCCGCGCGGGCACCAACCCAACGGTAGCGGCGGTCACGAACGACTGTTGCGGACAATGCCTCACGCGTCAGTGTTAAGAGATCATCAGACTCCTCAAACACTTCGGGCAGTTCGACGCGATTCACGATAACCTGGTCCACCGGGAGCATCAAACCCGGCGTACGTTCGTCAGCCGCATAAAACCCGCACTGCTGGCCTTCCTTAGGCACCGGCGTGCCGGCAAAGTCATGCGAGCGGCGAAAGTGCAGACGCACATGCGCATGAGGATAGCGGTGCTCCTTCACAAACCACGGCGTCGAGTAAGAAACCGCCAGACCGAGTTCTTCATTGAGTTCGCGCGCGAGCGCCTGATGAACGGTTTCACCCTTTTCAAGTTTGCCGCCCGGGAATTCCCAGTAACCCGCATAGGGCTTGCCTTCGGGGCGGGAACTCAACAGCATCCTGCCGTCTTCACGAATAAGCACGCCGACGGCCACTTCAACAATGTTGTCGCTCACAGAAAATCTCCAATAGTTCGCGCGCGGTTCCCGCGCACGCAACTTGTTAATTGTCCTCCATCACGCCGATTTATGCTTGACTGCCGAACAGGATCGCTGAGCAGATCGCGCCTGTCTCAGCGAAAATCCGTAGACAGCGATATTTTTTTAAAGGTTCACCTTATCAACCACCGCACAGGCATTGAGTGTTCGCGGGAAGCCAAGGTAGACAACCGCGCACTGAAGTGCATCAATCAGATTAGCCTTCGTGTTCCCGCAGCGAAGATTTGCCGCCGCATGAGCACTAAGCTGTGCCTCACAGCCTCCGAGCGCCGCAATCGTGCAAAAAGTAGCCAGTTCGCGTTCGGCAATCGTTAGACCTTTGCGCGTATAGAAATCGCCGAAACACCAACCGGAAAGATCATCAATCATCAGACTGCGGCGCTCTGCCGGCGTCGTCTGATGCATGCGGGTAATTTGCTCACCAAAGATTTCCGTCTGTACTGCAATCCCCTTTTGCAGACGATTCTCATCACTGACGACAGTCCGACTTTCAAGCGGCAGGGCGATACCCGCCGCCGTCATGGCAGCATGAACGCCGGCCAACACTGTTCGAGTTCGCGCCATGCCGGCATAGGGAGAAGCATGAAAGACCGCCTCCTCAATGTCGCCGGGCGCCAACCCATCGGCGAGTGCGGCTGCCGCAGTGCGCTCGCCAAGAGCCTCAAACCCCAAACCGGCAGCGACGGACAACATTGCCAAATGCTTCTGTCGGATTGAAAGTGAAGCACCGCGCTTCGTCAGAAGCGTCATACGGTCTTCAATCGCATCAAAATCGGGAGCGTTTACCTTTGAATTTGAATCCGCTGCATATGCCGCTCCGGCAGCGCCGGCTCCGACGACAGAAGCCGCCATCGGGAGCGAAAGCACTTGTCTGCGGGAAAAGTTCGTCATTTCCGCCTCCATTGGGATATTTGAATGAAGCATCAAATGCAATGCATACATTCTGACAACGCCACGGATCCGCGTATCTGCTGATTCTGCCTAAAAATCAGATGAAGCCGCTCTCACTGCGTCGAGCAATTTCATGCCCAAAAGCGAAATCCCAAACGACCGCGTCCTAAATGGATGGAGAGCTCTTCTGAACCCTCCAGCCAAGCGTGAAGCGCTTTAATAATGGCACCTGACTGCTCCGGCTGACGCAGACCCTCATAAAGCAGTGCATGGGCAATCCGCACCGAAACAGGCGTACGTTCAAAACCCGCTATGCCTGTTGTGAGGAGCACCGAACGAAGAAATTCGCTCAGGACTCTCGGCCGATCACTTTCGGCAAGCTCCATCAATTCACGACGGAAAACAACCAATGCCGGAGCAAGTCGTCGCGCAGCATGCGCCGCCTCCTGGGCAGAATCAGCACCTTCGAGCACGCAGGGCAGCGCTCCTATCGCGGCACCGGCTCGACGGGCCAGAGCCCCTAATGCAGCTGAGAGAGCCGCCTCTAAGGGCGCTCGCCGCGGATCCTCCCAGCGCATGACAGGATTGTCATGACGGGCAGCCGTCGAAAAAAGCAGCAGCACGTCCCCTGGCACTGGCCCCGTACGAGCGCGAAGTGCTTCAGGTCCCGCGAGCCAAAGCGGTCGGGCCATATCTTCGAGTACAGGGCGGCCAACATCCGCGTCAATGCCGGCCATCCACACCATGCTGCCAAATCCTGGGTTCGGCGCAAAAAAGCGCGCCGCAGAGACTGCAACCGCCCCGTCCGTCAAACGAAACGGGATGGAGACGGAATCAGCACCCGGGCCCTCCGGCGAGCTCGTTTTTTGAGCGGACATTGCTCGCTCAAGCCGACGGAGCTCTTCTCCCACAGGGAAATGCATAAAGACGGGGCCTGCCGGCGCAAATAGGAGATTCGATTCGGCAATGCCCAGCCGCTCCGCAGCCGCATGTGCAAACCCCTGCGCGGCTGCTGTTGACAGATCTCCGCGGCCTGCGCACCCTGAGCCCGCAGTAATCAGCAGTCTGGACCCTGCACCAGTCCAAACTTTTTGAGCGGCTTGCACAAGTCTTTCTGCGGCGCCGTCATCCGGATAGGCAGAACCGAGCATTGCGCCAGTCGCGACTGTCCATCGTGCCGGCGGCGTAAATTCTGCGCACCAAAAATCTCCGGCACTTCGCCAGACCGCTCCGGGAAGCGCAAAGCGCGGCAGTTGATGATGGGATGCAGCAGAGTTCATGCAAATTTGGAAAAAGAAACGTTCACCCAAAGCATACCGCCCGGCAGCTTTTCTATCGAAAAACTATTCCGGGCGGTGAACTCCGCCGCCCCCTCAGGAGAGGGCCGCGGTCATCAAGGTTCAGAAAGCAATCAACGCAAACGGCCGTGGCAGTCCTTGAACTTCTTTCCGGAACCGCAGGGGCACGGATCGTTGCGGCCGCAATGACGGAAAGCCGCCTGCAAGCGAGCGTTCTCGTCTGCGTTCAGCTGATCCAGAGAACTGCCCTGATCATTCGGCGCATTGAGTCCCTGTGAAGCACTGGCGTCAGCGAGATGCGCCGCATCGGCACGAGCCTCGCCGCGGGCAAGATTGTCTTGCGCAGCAGCCTGCGCTTCTTCAGGCTGTTTGATCTCAACGCGCATGAGTACCGTGGTCGTCGTTTCACGGATCGAGTCGAGGAGCTGCTCAAACATCGTGAAGGCCTCGCGCTTATATTCCTGCTTAGGCTGCTTCTGAGCGTAACCGCGCAGGTAGATGCCCTGACGCAAGGCGTCCAAAGCGGCAATGTGCTGGCGCCAGAGCTGGTCGATCACCTGCAGGAGCACCGAACGGCCAAAAGCAGCGAAAGCGTCATGGCCAACCAGCGTTTCCTTGGCTTCATAGATCTCGTTGGCACGGTCAATAAGCGCCTTCAAAAGATCTTCATCCGTCGTCGCAGTGTCCGCGTCGAGCATCTTCTTGAAGTCGATTTCAATGCCAAAACCGCTCTTGAGTTTGTCATTGAGCGTATCGAGATCCCACTGCTCTTCAACGGTATCCGCCGGCACAAAGCTGCGGAACAAATCGGTGAAATACCCCTCACGCAGATTCTTGATGAGCTCACTGCAGTCGGTCGCTTCAAGAATCTCATTGCGTAAGCCGTAGATCTCATGGCGCTGATCGTTCTGGACATCGTCAAACTCCAGAAGCTGCTTGCGGATGTCGTAGTTGCGGCCTTCCACTTTGCGCTGTGCGGATTCGATCATGCGAGTCAGCATCTTCGACTCAATCGCAACGCCCGGCTCAAGCTTGAGCCGATCGGCGATGGCGCGCATACGGTCGCCGCCGAAAATGCGCAGCAGCTGATCTTCCATCGACAGATAAAAGCACGATGAACCCGGGTCACCCTGACGGCCTGCGCGGCCGCGCAGCTGATTATCGATACGGCGGGATTCATGACGTTCGCTGCCGATGATGCGCAGGCCGCCGGCTGCCACGACCTCGTCATGGAGCTTTTGCCACTGCGCTTTCACCTCAGCGATGCGCTGCGCTTTTTCTTCTGCGGAAAGCGTTTCGTCAGCCTCAATCGCACCTACTGCCTTGTTGATGCCGCCGCCGAGCACAATGTCGGTACCGCGGCCGGCCATATTGGTAGCGATCGTCACCATGCCGGGACGACCGGCATCCAGCACGATCTGCGCTTCGCGTTCATGCTGCTTGGCGTTGAGCACATTGTGCTCAATGCCCTCTTTCGTGAGCAGCTGCGAGAGCAGTTCGGAGTTTTCAATCGAGGTCGTGCCGAGCAGAACCGGCTGTCCCTTCGCGTGACATGCCTTGACGTCCTCAACGATGGCCTGATATTTCTCCGGCACCGTACGGTAGACCTTGTCTTGCTCGTCGATTCGTATCATCTTGCGATGTGTCGGAATAACGACAGTTTCAAGGCCATAAATGTCCTGGAATTCATACGCCTCAGTATCCGCCGTACCCGTCATGCCTGAGAGCTTCTCGTACATGCGGAAGTAGTTCTGGAAGGTAATCGACGCCATCGTCTGATTTTCGTGCTGAATGCGCACGCCTTCCTTCGCTTCGACGGCCTGGTGAATACCTTCGCTCCAGCGGCGACCCGGCATCAAACGACCCGTAAATTCGTCCACGATGACGATTTCGCCGTCCTGCACCACGTACTGCTGATCACGCTTGAAGAGCGTATGGGCCTTCAGGGAAGCCATCAGGTGATGCATCAAAATGATGTTCTTCGGCGAGTAAAGCGATTCGCCGGGACCGACAAGACCGCGTTCGGCGAGGATCTTTTCGAGCTTCACATGGCCGGACTCGGAGATATAGACCTGATGGGCTTTTTCGTCGACCCAATAGTCGCCTTCGCCCTTTTCCTCCTGCTGGCGCGTGAGGAGCGGCGGAATTTCGTTGATTCGGAGGTAAAGATCCGTATTGTCATCGGCCGGCCCCGAAATGATGAGCGGCGTACGCGCCTCGTCAATCAGAATGGAGTCCACTTCGTCGACAATCGCAAAGTAAAGACCGCGCTGACGGCGAGCAGAGACGTCGTACTCCATGTTGTCGCGCAGATAGTCAAAGCCGAACTCATTATTCGTGCCGTACGTAATGTCGGCCGCATAGGCTTCTTTCTTCACCGCAGTGTCCTGCTGCGAAAGAATCTTGCCGACGGAAAGCCCGAGCCAATGGTAAAGCCGCCCCATCCAGTCCGCATCGCGCGAAGCCAGATAGTCGTTTACAGTCACGACATGCACGCCTTTGCCGGCCAAAGCATTTAAATAGACGGCAAGCGTAGCGGTAAGGGTTTTGCCTTCACCAGTGCGCATTTCAGCAATCTTGCCGTCATTGAGCACCATGCCGCCAATCAGCTGCACATCGAAGTGGCGCATACCGAGCACGCGCTTAGAGGCTTCGCGCACAACCGCGAAGGCTTCCGTCAGCAATTCGTCAGTGGTCGCGCCCTTGGCAATACGGTCGCGGAATTCCTGAGTCTTGGCCTGCAGTTCGGCGTCCGAAAGCGCCTCCATGGCGGGTTCGAGCTTGTTGATCGCAGCCACTTGGCGGCGGTACTGCTTAATGAGCCGCTCGTTGCGGCTGCCGAAGATCTTGGTTAAAAGTTCGTCAAACATGTTTTCGCTGGAATTCTGCGTCGCGGCGTCTGCTGTCACGGCAGGCGTCTGCTTGGGTTTTAGGTCTGCCTCGAGAATAGAGCCGTCAAAAAAAGCTGAAGTCTTATCAATAAGACTGCTGCATTACATCCTGCTTAAGGCAGAAAACGCATCCATGCGCCTCAACCTATAAAGCATCGGGCACCATCTCGAGTAGACTTCTCCAAGAAGGGCTAGGCGCTCCGGCATGCTGATGGAAAAACCGTCCCAAACGGCCATATTCCCCAGGGAGCCGAGCACAATTGAAGGATTATCGCATTTTTGTGATCCTGCAATGCCGCCACTGAGCCCGAATTCATTGCGGAATAATGCTTTCCGCTGCAGATTGTCCGGAGACCCTTTTCGTGCCTAGGCTTCGCTCGCTTCCTGCCGGCTTTACGCTCAGAAACCGCGGCTTCCGCTCTCCGGAAAAGTCACTCGCCGAATCGAGTGCCAGCGGAAAGCTTCTCGCCGAATACGAACTGGCCTGCCGCGCCGGCAAAGCCATCATGCCGCTTATTGACCAGCTTCGGCTGCCGCTCGACTTTTCGTCCGGCCGAGGCGTCCGGATAAACGCTCAAGGCACCATTACCTTCATCACCGACAGCGCTGCTCAGCAAAGTCGGTTAAGAAACCTTTCTAAACGAATTCTTGAAAATCTCGTTACGGCAGGCGTCCCTGTTGTTGCGGTTGACTTCCGTAACCGCGGACGCCGCTCCACACTCAATGAAGCTGAAAAACCTGAGCCGATCCGAACCCCTTCACTCATTGCAGCCGCTGAACTTGAATCCTCGGCAGCCCGACTGATCAATCCTGACCTCAAACACCAGATACTCGCGCTCGCAGCAGTGCTTCGCCCTCGGCCCGAAGAAATGCCGCTGGCCGTTGAAACAGCCTTGGAAGGCACGATTGAACGCATTGATCGCTTGATCGGGCGTACCGATCGAATCAAAACACAGCTGCCGAGCGCTCCGGACGCCAAACTGATTCCCGATGAAGCCTCTGCCAAGGCGAACCCCGTACTGGCCGCCGTCCGCTCACGTCAGCGCGCACGGCTCGCTCGGCGTACGCTCGCAGAAACCGAAACGAATCAGATCGCCGAAGAAGCCCGGCAAGCGCTGGCGCTGCTGAAGACTGCACGTGAAAAACTGATGCCGCCCGCAGCAGAGGGGGCTGCAGCGGAGCCGCCGTTCGAACTTTCTTCCAAAGTACTCGACGATGCCGGCCAAAGTGCCGTCAGCGCTGCGCTTAAGATCGCAGGATGGACGGCAAGACTCAACCAAGTGGAGGATCGCCTCACACTGCCTCTGGAGGAAGCCGTACAAACGCTTGCCGCCAAGGGCACGCCGCCAGCCGCCGCCAGCCTCTCGCTTCCGAACGCCGGAACGCCTGAGGAGCTTTCGCCGGCAGTGCTTCGCAGCGAACTCAAGCGCAAAATAAAAGCCTTGCAAAGCAAACTCTCCGAAACGCTTTCGCAGATAAGACATATCGGCGTGCGCATGCCCGAGCTGCCCGATATTCTCGCCGCCGACAGTCGGCTCGCGCAGGAAGCCGCAGATCTCGCACGAGCACGCGAAAAAGGCGACTCGCAGGCTTTGGCTGTTGCGCTCTCGGCAGAAAGCTCCCGCAAACTCCTCTCGTGGGAGTCGCGTCTGGAAGTGAAAAGCCGACTCGGCACGCTCGAGCAAACGCTGGCAGCCATGTCCAAGCGTTTTTTGGCCGACCGGCCTTGGCTGCTCGCGCCTCGGTCCAAATACGCCGACGAGCGTCCTGAGACAATGGAAACGCTGCGGAAAATCGATCGACGGCTGATCAATGAAGAAGAAGCGCTCTCAAGCATGTCCGCAGAGATCGAGACATTGGCAGAAAAAGTCGAAATTCTCCGCGGGGATCTGCCTGACGACGCCCTGAGCGGCATCAACCCCTTGGAAGGTGCGCTTCTTGAATCGCTCAAAATCGTTTTTGCCCGTCTGCGCAGTCTGAAAACTGTCCTTGGCGGACGTCTCAATGAATCCATTATTCCCTCGGAAAGAGAGGCCGAAGCAGACCCACAGCTCGCCGCTATCCGCGCGCGTCAACTCGCGCGGCTTAAAACCTGGGATAACCGTGCCGCACTCCTTGCCGCCGCCGAGCAGTCGGCAGCCGCTGTTGATCGAGTGCTCACCGCGCCGCGCGGAGAGGGATTGTCCCCTGAACTTGCCGCCATGCTCGAGCGAGCAGCCGCAGAAGTGGTCGAACGTTTCGAAGCAGCTCGTGCTGCCATAGACCCCGACGCCAAGCCCCTTGAGCTGCCGGATCTTTTCGGCGCGCCTATGCCGGCCGACGATAAATCGGAGTCTGCCGCACCCTGCGCAAGTCAAACCGCTCGAGCAGCGGAAGATGCGGTGCAGGCAGCGGCCGAGGCTGAGGAAGCCCAACAGCTGGAACTTCGCACCAAGCTCGAGGAGCTGCTAACCATTATTCCAATATGGGCCGACCGTCTGCCGCGCATGCCGGATCCCAAACTCATCCCGAATGAAGCAGAATGCGCCGGCAATCCGCAGCTCTCTGAACTGCGAGGCCGTATGCTCAGCCGGCGCAGTCGCCGTGAAGATCTGCAGGCACGCCTCAGCAGTCTGCACGAAGCTGCGCTTAAGCTGCGCGAACACCTGGGCAATCCTCTCGCCGACACTGCCGAAACGGGCCGTTATGCTGCCGCACTGATGCGTGACGCCGACCGTTTTTCGGCAGATCTTGGCAAATAAAAAGCCGCAGGCAGCGTCATACAGCCCGCGGCTTTGCGTTTTCCGTCGGAAAATGCACGGGGTTAGAACGGCAGCTTCCCGTCATCGGGCGCTTCAGGACGAACCGCGGCAGGCTGAGGCCAAAAATCAACCGGACAGTCCTTAGCATGTTCGAACGTTACGGTTTCAAAAGCTGAAGGATCCGCTAAAAGTGCACGCAGCAGCTGGTTGTTGAGGCCATGCCCCGATTTTTCCGCAATGTAATGCGCAAGCAGCGGCGCACCGAGCACATAAAGATCCCCCATTGCGTCCAGGATCTTATGCTTCACAAATTCACCTTGTTCGCGCAGCCCTCCGGGATTGAGCACCCGGAATTCATCCATGACGATGGCGTTAGAAAGTGAACCGCCTTGCGCAAGACCAATCTTGCGAAGCATTTCCACATCCTGAACGAACCCGAATGTCCGGCACCGCGATACGGCCTGTTCATAGTTGACTTTGGAAAAGTCAATGTCGGCATACTGATCCGTAGCGTCAATCGCCGGATGACCGAAGGCAATGCGAAACGACAGCCGGAAGCCTTCGTGAGGTTCCAGCCGAGCCAGTTTGCTGCCTTCGCGCACTTCAACAGGCTTCAAAATACGCACGAAGCGCCGCGGCGCCTTCTGCTCAACAAGTCCGGCGCTGTGAATGAGATAGACGAAGGCTGCTCCGGATCCGTCCATGACGGGGATTTCCGGCGCATTGACTTCAACGAGACAATTGTCCACGCCAAGTCCCGAGAAGGCACTCATCAAATGTTCAATCGTCGCCACCGCCGCACGCCCGACGTTCACGGTCGTTGCCATGCGCGTGTCGTTCACATTCATGGGCGCAGCAGGAATATCGACAGGCGGATTGAGGTCAACGCGGCGAAAGACAATACCGGAATCTTCCGGTGCCGGATGAAGCACCAGACGGATTTTGCGGCCGCTGTGCAGACCGATGCCGACAGCGGCTACAGACTCGGCGAGCGTGCACTGGCAGAACATGACTCAATAAGCCTCAGCTCAAATACTTCGGAATGCTGAATTTCGGCGCTCCTGTCTGCGCGGCTTCCTCATCGGCCTTCTTCTCCGTCTTCGGCGTGCCAAAGATCGTCGGCGGTTCGTCAGACGAAGGCTGCGAAGCTTCAGCAGCGGATGCGGGCTGTCCAATTGCCGGCGCAGCGGCGGGTGACGTTGTGTCAGCGGTCGTCGTCGGATCAATCGGGCGATCGAGACCGGTTGCGACTACCGTAACACGCACTTCGTCGCCCATTTCCTCAGACATAGCCGAGCCGAAGATGACGTTGGCCTGTTTGGTGACAAAGGTATTGAGTACGCCCATCGCCTCGCGAATTTCCGCGAGCGTGAGACTTTCATTGCCGGTGAAGTAAACAAGCATGCCGCGCGCGCCCTGCAGGTTGGCGCCTTCGAGCAGCGGACAAGCGATGGCCGCTTCCGCGGCTTTGCGGGCACGATCAGGACCGGATGCCGTCGCCAGGCCGATGATGGCGCTGCCGCGCTCGCTCATGACGGTCTTCAAATCTTCAAAGTCGACGTTGATCGTGCCGGGGGTATGAATGATTTCCGCGATGCCGACGCAGGCTTTGTAGAGCACTTCGTTGGAGGTTTCAAAGCATTCTTTCATCGTGGCGTTCGGCGGGCATTCTTCTTCGAGCTTCTCGTTCAGAATGACGATCATCGAATCGACTTTGCTCTTGAGATTTTCAATGCCTTGTTCGGCCGTACGCATACGGCGAGCGCCTTCAAAACTGAAGGGCTTCGTCACCACGGCCACCGTGAGAATGCCCAATTCCTTCGCAATCTCAGCAATCACCGGCGCAGCGCCCGTACCCGTACCGCCGCCCATGCCGGCCGTAATAAAGAGCAGATTGGCTCCGCGGATCGCTTCCGCCACCTGTTCGCGCTTTTCCTGTGCGGCAGCTGCACCGATTTCCGGACGTGCTCCCGCACCCAGTCCGGTGCTGCCGAGCTGGATGTTGACGTGAGCCTTGGAGCGCTGCAGTGCCTGATGGTCCGTATTGGCAGCGATGAACTCAATGCTCTTGGCGCCGTGGGTAATCATGTGCTCGACGGCATTTCCGCCGCCGCCGCCCACGCCGATCACCTTGATCACGGTTTTGAGCGGGTCAAATTCAGGAAGAACTTCAAAAGGCATGTCAACCTCGTTAATGGAATTGGTGAATTATCCGTTCTTTTTAGTCATTCTGCGGACAGAGAAAGCGTTGGACACGTCAATAGTCGCCAATGAAGAATGTCTTCAGGCGCTCACGGAATCCCTGCCGACGCCTGACGCCCCATGCATTCTCTACACCGAGCGCACCGGCGTCGATAGCACACTGCACTAAGCCGGCAGCCACTACCGAATCCGGCCGCTGCAGCAGCGCCGACTCGCCTTCTGCGCGCCGGGGCAGTCCAATACGCACACGTTTGCCCATTTCCGCCGCAGCCGCATCAGCGATGCCCGCAAGCATGGCTCCGCCGCCGGTGAGCACCACGAGTTCGACATGGTCAAAGGCTCTTGCATCAATCAGCAGCTGTCGGTAGAGATGGAAATATTCTTGTGCGCGCGCCGCAAGGGTCTTCACAAGCAGATCGCGAGAATAAAGGCGTGAAAGCGCACCGTGAGATTCAAACTGTACAACTTCGCCGGCAATAACCTGCGACAGACGGCACTCCCCCGAATTGCGCTTTAGTTCCTCGGCTTCCTCAAGACTGATGCCGAGAACCATCGCCAAATCGCGGGTGAAAATTTCAGCGCCCCAAGGACGCACGTCAGTGAACTGTACGCGTCCCTCAGCCATCACAATGATCGATGTCGTCTGCGCACCGATATCGATTACCGCTGCGCCGCATGTTTTTTCGGTTTCGGAGAGAACGGCCTGAGCCGCTGCCCAGGGGTGCGGCTCATAGTTGATGACCTCCACGCCGGCGCGCTGAATACAGCGCTTCAGATTGTCGGCATTGGTTTTGGAGCCGTAAAGTGCATGCACATAAGCCTCAAGCTTAGGCCCCACCAATCCGATGGGACGGGCAGTCATCACGTCGCCGCAGCGGAATCCCTGCGGAATCAGTTTGATGACCGTGCTGCCTTTGCCTTCGCGCATGGCGGCGAGCCGAGCATTGGATTCGGCCTGCTCAACGTCTTCCCGAGAAACCTCTTGTCCGCGAAGCACCGTTTGTCCAACACAGTTGGCGCTCTGCAGGTACTTGCCGCCGATCGCAGCCCACACACCGGAAAGCTGAACTTCGGCCGTGTACTGCGCTTCCTGCACAGCCTTGCGAATCGATTGAACAGCTTCTTGTACGTCAACGACGCACCCTTCCTGTACGCCCGAAGAGCGTGCATTCCCCATGCCGATCACCCGCATGGAACCCGGTTCTGCGCCAGGTCGCGCGACGATGCAAAGCACTTTATCCGTGCCGATGTCGAGGGCGGCAAAGAACTCGCGGCCGTGATCCTGAGACTTCATGAGAGCAATGGATGGGAAAGGAAGGATTCGAAAGAAGGATATTGTAGGACGTCATATGACGCAGTGAGCATTCAGCGGGCAGCTGCACCGCCTTCAGTCTCATGCGACTCGCTCGATGCCGCATCCGCGGCATCATCCGCAGCCGATGCTGCCTCAATATCGTCCACTGAGTCTTTGCTTGACGACGCTTCCGCTTCTGCCGCCGCATCCGCCGCGCCATCGGCATCCCCAAGCGATGGACGAGCACTGCTCTGAGCGGACGCGGCCTGCACGGATGCCAGATATTGCGCCACCTGTTCGCGATTGACCTTGCCGGCTGCAATCGCCCGACGATAGCGGGCATCGAGCGAAGCCGGCGGTCCGCCCATAATTTCCACAATTCGCGGATACGCTTCCACCACCTGACGCAGACGCTCCTCAACGGCTGCGCCGTTGGCATCGCGTCCGAGTTCAATCTTTGTGGGGGGAATCGTAGGACTTTCTATCGTAAGCGTCCAGCTGCCTCGGTCTGAAAGCTCCAGTTCGGTAATCTTGGCGGGAATATGTTCCGTCAGTGCGCTGAATCGGCGCCAGCGGCGAAGCATTTCCGGCACGGCCTGAGCTTCCCCGCGAAACGTTGGAGCCCCGGCCGTTTCCGATCCTTCATCAGGATTGGCCGAAAAGAGCTGACCTTCCCCGCTGACGAGCCGGCCGTCTTCATAGACTGCTGCGGCTTCGTATACCGTCACATCAATCATCAGCTCGTCGGGCCAAACACGACGCACTGCGGCGTACTGCACCCAAGGCACCGTTTCGGCGGCATCTCTGACGGCCTTCAAATCAACCGTAAAAAAGGTTTTGCCCGCAGCGGCGGGCTCCACTGCTTCCTTTAACCTCGCCAACGGCACCTTCTGAACGTCCCCGGTCATCTCCAGCCGCTGAAGCATGAAGATCCGCCCGTCAGCGGCCTCTCGCACGACAAGCGCGCCCAGTATGAGCACAGCCAGGAGTCCCGCCACCCGCGCCGCAGGAAGCCCCCATCGCCGAAGACCGTAACGCATGCGTTCGGCCGCACCGAGACGTTCGCGCGGCACAGGAGGAAGTTCATCCGCAAGTTCAGGCGTGCGGCTCCCTGCATGCAGATTATCCGCAGCAGCCCGCTTTTCTCCGGCAGCAAGCGTCGGCTCCTGCCGCCCCAGACTGTCCTGAGGCAGCGGGATCTGCCGCAAAGGATTGCCGGCAGCGTCGGTCCGTTCAGTTTGCGGTGCGTCCATCTTCGGTCAAAGCGCAGATCAGATCAAGCAATGTCCGTGCGGGCGAGTCCGAGCACTCTGAGGCAGAGGTCGGCATAGGACAGTCCTACGGCACGTGCCGCCATCGGCACGAGCGAGTGCGGGGTCATGCCCGGCGACGTATTGATTTCGAGCAGTGCAAATGTTCCGTCAGCGCGTTCAAGCGCGTCGACTCTCGACCATCCGCGGCAGCCGAGCACTGCGAAGGCTTTCTCGCAGGCAGCAGCAAGCGCTTTCGCCGAAGCCTCTGGAAGCTTGGCCGGACACTCGTAGCGCACAACATCCGTGTAGTACTTATTCTGAAAATCGTAACTGCCTTCAGGCGCACAAATCTCAATCACAGGGAGCGCCTTGCCATCCAGAATAGCCACCGTAAACTCGCGCCCGTGAATGTACTCCTCCACCAACACCTCTAGAGCATCACGCTCAGCAGCGGCATTGAGCGCAGCTCGCAGCGAATGGAGGGAAAGCGCATCGCGATCGATCTTGGTAACGCCAATCGAGGAGCCGTCATGACCGGGCTTAACGACAACGCCGTCAGCACCAAACTCGGCAATGGCGCGCTCGAGCTCAGCATCCGAAGCGGCTGCCGTCAAACGCACGCCCGCAGGCACGGAAATGCCGTTGGCACGCCAAATGTTCTTCGTAAGCTCCTTATCCATCGCAATCGCCGAAGCCGTCACGCCGGGACCGGTATAGGGAAGGCCTATGCAATTGAGGAGTCCCTGTACGGAGCCGTCCTCGCCCAAGGTCCCGTGAAGCGCAATAAAGGCGGCATCATATGCGCCTTCTTCCAGACCGCCCACACTGTCAACAGCCGGATCCCAGCTTTCAACCTCCAGGCCCTTTGAAGCCAGCGCTTCCTTTACGCCGCGCCCCGATAGAAGCGAAACCTCACGCTCCGAGGAAATACCTCCCTCGAGCACTACAACGCGTTCAAGACGCGGTTCTTCTGCTTGGGTCATTTGCAGACTCCTATTTTTTATTCCATCAGAGACGACCGGCGAGTTTGGGCGCCGCACGGCCAATTGAGCCCGCACCCATCGTTACGACAACGTCACCGGGCTCTACGAGCGAGCGCACGGCATCGGGCACTTGATCAACATCCGCCACAACGGGTTCACTGCGGCCAGAGGCTTTAATGGCCTCGGCAAGATGGTGACTGTCTGCACCGGGGATGGGGGCTTCCCCCGCAGGATAAACATTGGCCAGCACGACGCCGTCGACATCCTCAAGGACCTTCACAAAATCATTGAAGCAGTCGCGCGTACGAGTGTAGCGGTGCGGCTGGAAAGCAACGACAATGCGGCGGCCGGGCCACGCACCGCGTACTGCCGCGAGGGTTGCCGCCATTTCGTGCGGATGATGACCATAGTCATCAATCAGCGTGAAGGTTCCCGTGATGCGGCCATCCGCATCCTGAATAGGAATATCCCCCCACTGTGCAAAGCGCCGGCCTACGCCCTTAAATTCTGCCAAGCCGCGCTTGATGTCCTCGTCCTTAACGCCCGCCAAGGTCGCGATCGCGACCGCAGCCAAGGCATTGTGCACATTATGTACGCCCGGCAGGTTCAGTACGACAGGCAGCGGCGGATGATCGGGGCGAAGAACCGTAAAACGCATGCGCGTGCCATCGGCCGTCACATCAATTGCGCGAACGGTAGCGTCATGAGAAAGACCGTACCCAATCACGGGTTTCGTTACGCGCGGACGAATCGAACGAACGTTGTCGTCGTCCATGCAGAGCACGGCCACGCCGTAAAAAGGCAGACGTCCGAGAAAGTCCACAAAGGCACTCTTTAATTTTTCAAAGTCGTGCCCATAGGTATCCATGTGGTCTTCGTCAATGTTGGTGACGGCCGCAATAACCGGCGTGAGATTCAGAAACGACGCATCGGATTCATCGGCTTCGGCCACCAGAAATTCGCCCGTTCCCAAGCGAGCATTCGCGCCTGCGCTATTGAGTTTTCCGCCGATGACAAAAGTCGGATCCAGTCCGCCTGCAGCGAGCAGTGATGCGGTAAGCGAGGTGGTCGTCGTTTTCCCATGAGCGCCTGCAATAGCAATGCCGCGGCGCAGCCGCATTAATTCAGCAAGCATCACCGCGCGCGGGACGACTGGAATATCGAGTTCTCGAGCAGCGGTAACTTCTGGGTTGTCAGCCTTTACGGCCGAAGAAACGATCACTGCATCCGCTCCGCGGATGTTCTTCTTGTCGTGTCCGAGCGAAATGCGCGCCCCCAAAGACTGCAGACGTTCAGTCACGGGCGACGCAGCGATATCCGAGCCGCTGACGACATAACCTAAATTGAGGAGCACTTCGGCGATGCCGCTCATGCCGGCACCGCCGATCCCGACAAAATGCAGATGATTGACCAGAAACTTCAAGGTGGTTCTCCGTAAAAGGGGCAAATATTCGCGTGCGAGCGTCAGGCCTTCGGGATCTTCGGCACCCGACGTGCGACGACTTCTTCGATCAAGTCTGCGACTTTAGCCGCCGCATCCGGCGCGGCAATGGCGCGTGCTGCCTGAGCATGCTCGAGCAGCGACTCACGCGTCATGCCTGAAATGAGCTTGGCCACAGCCTGCGGGGTAAAGTCCGCTTGATTCACCAACCAGGCCGCCCCCCGATCCGCAAGATATTTGGCATTGCCGAGCTGGTGCTTAGTGGTTTTGGCAATAAAAGGCACCAACACTGCTGCGGCGCCCGCCGCACACAATTCCGAACAGCTCGTTGCGCCCGATCGGCACAGCACCAGGTCACTTTCGCGGTAGCGCGCTGCCATATCGTCAATGAAAGGCACGACTTCTGCCGCAACGCCTGCCTTGGCATATGCTTCGCGCACAGCCGCATCACGATCGCGCCCTGTCTGATGAAGGACAATCGGACGCTCACCCTCAGGAATCATTGCCAAAGCCTGCGGCAGCACGTCGTTAAGTACCTGAGCGCCCAGCGAGCCGCCGAAAATAAAGAGTTTCAGCGGCCCCCTACGCCCGGCAAAACGCTCGGCGGGCGCCGGCAGCGCCGCGATTTCGGCGCGCACGGGATTCCCGGTTGTATGCCCTTTGATGCCTGCAAACGTGCGGGCACCGCCCGCAAACCCGCAGGCCAGCGCATCGCAAAAAGGCAGCACAGTATTGGTGGACATCAAGAGGTCAGCGTCGCAATTCATCAGCACAATGGGACGCTTGAGATTCTGCGCCGCAAAGCATACCGGCACAGCGATGTAGCCGCCCGTGGAAAACACTGCCGTCGGACGAAGTTTTTTAAGCAGCTTGCGGGCATCCCAGATAGCCTTGAGCATCTTGATGCCGCCTGTAATCATCCCTGCAATGCCGCGTCCGCGCATGCCTTGGAAGTTAAGCGGATGGAATTCGATCCCCTGCCGCTCTACAAGCCCTTTTTCCATGCCGGTGGTCGTGCCAATCCAAACGATCTTCCAGCCTCGATCGGCCATTACGCGAGCGACGGCCAGACCAGGCATCACATGTCCGCCAGTCCCTGCAGCGGCGATGACGAGCGTGCGGCCGTCGGCCGCAGTTTGTTGTTTGTTGTCAGCGGTCACACCTGACCTCCTCGCATCAAAATTTTGTTTTCTCGGTCTACTCTTAAAAGCAGTCCAATGGCGATCATGGATGAGAGCATGGAGGATCCCCCAAAGCTCACAAACGGAAGCGTGAGCCCCTTCGTCGGAAATGCTCCGGAAGCTACGCCAATATTGATAATCGCCTGAACTCCGAACCAAAGTCCCACACCTTGCGCCAGCAAGCCCGGGAAAAAACGCTCCAGCTTGATCGCCTGCCGACCGATTTCGAATGTGCGGCGAATGAGCCAGTAAAAAATAAAGAGGATGAGGATAACACCGACCAGTCCGGTTTCCTCCGCCACTACAGCCATGATGAAGTCGGTATGAGCCTCGGGCAGATAATTGAGTTTCTCGACGGAGCCGCCGAGTCCTACGCCGAAGAGTTCACCGCGGCCGAAGGCGATGAGCGAATGTGAAAGCTGGTAGGCCTGCCCCAGAACATACTCATCGGACCATGGATCCAAATACGCCAATACGCGCGAGAGGCGCCACGGCGTCATAAAAATCATCAGCGCCACGAAAGCGACGATCACCGTGCCGACGGCAAGAAAGATCTTCATCGACAGACCGCCCAGAAAGAGCACGCCCATGATGACCACCGATACCACCACCGTCGCCCCCAGGTCGGGCTGCTGCATCAGCATGAAAGCGACGATCACCATGACAATCGCCATGGGAAAGAACCCCTTTGAAAAGGAGTGCATGTATTCCTGACGCTTCACGGTAAAGGCTGCGGCATAAATCAGAGCGCAAAGCTTCACCATTTCCGAAGCCTGAATCGAAAGGGGCCCGAGCTGCAGCCATCGGCGAGCGCCGTTGACGCTCTTGCCGATAACGGGAAGAAACACACTGGCAAGGAGCAGCAGGCCGACCGGCAGCAGCCAGGTGGAGTGCCGATACCAAAAGTTCATCGGCACGCGGTAAACCACCGCTGCGGCGCATAGCGCAAGGAGAATGCTCATCAAGTGGCGCTTGACTTCGCCGAAATTGGCAGAATCTCCCAACCCGCCCGCCCCCATGGAGGACGTGGCCGAAAAGACCATGACCGTTCCAAAACAGACGAGCGCGGCGGTACAGATGATCACTTCCCAGTTAAGCCCGGGCGATGAACGTTGATCTGCACCCCAGTCGGAATCTAAGCGCCTCACAGAAAACCTCTCTTCCGCCATCAGCCCTGTACGGCTTCATCGGCCTTTGGAACGACGTGATCCGCGATTTTGGCGGCCTCAGCCTTGAATCGTTCACTGCGTTCGGCATAGTCACGGAACATGTCCCATGACGCGCAAGCCGGCGACAGAAGTATCTGATCACCCGGTCGGCTCTTTTCCCAAAGCCAGTCCTCCGCGGCCTCAAGCGTCTTAAAGGTTTCTGTGGCAACACCGGCGGACGAAACGGCTTCGCGGATTTTGGCCGCATCACGCCCAATCAAGGCCGCAAACGCCACTCGCCCCTTGAGCTCTTCGGCAAGCGGCGTGAAGTCCTGCCCTTTGCCGTCGCCGCCCATCAAAATCAGAATTCGGCGTCCCTGAGCAGCGAGTCCGCGCACGGCGGCAGCCACTGCGCCGACATTGGTTCCCTTGGAATCGTCAATGAAATCGCGGCCTTCAATCGTGCGTACAAGTTCCACACGATGCGGCTCCCCTCGATAAGTGCGGAGCACGCCAATCGCAGGCCGAGTTTCAATGCCCGCGCCCGTAATAAGTCCCAAAGCTGCGAGTGCGTTCATGGCATTGTGCCGGCCGCGGATGAGGAGCTCGAATTCCGGCAGAAACAGCACGTCGACCTCCATCTGATCGCGAAGTCCCAGCCAGTAGCCCTGTGAGGCATGGGCCGCCATCATCAGACCAAGTTCACCCTCTTTCTGCGGCTTCGTCGCGCCGAATGTGAAGCATCGAGCCGCTGACTGCTCGCGATCGTCCGCTTTTTCAAGTTCAGCCATGACGAGCGGATCTTCACGATTGACGACGCGTACGGTATCGGGAGCAAAAATACGCCCTTTGGCGTGCGCATAGGCCTCCATGGAACCGTGCCAGTCAAGGTGATCCTCGGTGATGTTCAAAAGGGCAGCCGACGTACAGTTGAGCGTATGCGTTGTTTCCAGCTGAAAGCTCGAGAGCTCAAGCACCCAAATGTCGGGAAGGGCTCCGGCCGCTTCGGCTTTACTGAGCTCCGCGACGGCATTAGGTCCGATGTTGCCCGCAGCAACTGCGTACAGTCCCGCTGCCGCAGCCATTTTGGTGGTGAGCGTTGTCGTCGTCGTTTTGCCGTTTGTGCCGGTAATGCCGATAACTTTGGGAGCATATCCTTGCGTACGCTTCAGATAGGCGAGCTCCTGCGCAAAAAGTTCAATCTCGCCGACGATAGGAATGCCCGCTTTGCGCGCTGAAGCACAGACGGAGGCTGCCGCACCAAAGTAAGGCGAAACGCCCGGCGACATCACCACAAGTTCTACCCCGGGCGCCGTCGTTTCAGGAAAGCCGCCCAGCGTCATCTCGCAGCCCGGAACCGCCTTGCAAAAAGCGTCAAGACCCGCAGGCGCCTCACGTGTATCAAAAGCATGAACGCGCCAGCCATGGTCATTGAGGTATTGAGCCGCAGCACGTCCGGAAGCGCCAAGCCCGAGTACCCAGGCACTGCGGCCAGCCCCTTCGGCGGCATTCAATGTAATGAAGGATTTGTCTTCAGCTTCAAGCATTTTTTTGACTAACCTGCGAAAACCGCTGTTTTTCAGCGAACGTCTCACTCAGTGAAGCGCAAGCACCGAAAGACCAAGCGCTGTCAGAATGAAAGTAATGATCCAGAATCGAACCACGACCTGAGTTTCCTGCCACCCCTTGAGTTCAAAGTGATGATGAATGGGCGCCATCAGGAAAACTCGCTTGCCGTGAGAAAAACGGAAATAGGTCATCTGAATCATGACGGAAAGCGTCTCCACCACGAAAATACCGCCCATAACGGCGAGGATAAGTTCCACCCGCGCTACAACCGCCATCGTGCCCAAACAGCCGCCAAGCGCAAGAGCTCCCACGTCGCCCATAAAAACTTGTGCCGGATGTGCGTTGAACCACAGAAAGGCCAGTCCCGCGCCAGCCAAAGCTGCCGCGAGAACTGCAAGTTCTTCAGCGCCAGGAATATGAGGCGCAGCCGCTGCATAGGCAGCGCCGGCAAAATCAGGATTCCCTGCCGCATAGGCATAGAGTCCGAGCGCGGAGCCGACCAGCACCGTGGGCAGAATGGCCAGGCCATCCAACCCATCGGTGAGGTTCACCGCATTGCTCGATCCGACAATCACGATGTAGACGAAGACAATGAAGCCGATCAGCCCCAGCGGGAAAGCCCAGTCTGTCCAAAGCGGCAAGTAGAGGTGAATATTGGCCGTTACGTCCAGCGGAAAACGAGCGTCGTACCAAGCGCCAATCGCTTCAGCAAATGTTCCGCCCGGCACAACGGCAAGCGCCAAGGCAAGATAAAAGGCTGCCGCCAAACCAATCACGGACTGCCAGGAGAACTTTTCACGAGCGCTCATACCGTGCGGATCGTGATGCACGATCTTGCGGTAATCATCGATCCAGCCAATGGCGCCGTAGCCCAACGTAACGAAAAGCACCACCCAAATAAAGCGATTCCCAAGATCTGCCCAGCAAAGCGTTGAAAGGGTGATGGCAGCAAGAATCAGCGCACCGCCCATTGTCGGCGTACCGTCCTTGGCCAGATGCGTTTTAGGACCGTCCGTACGAACGGCCTGACCGAAGTGAAGCTTCTTTAGTTCTCTAATGAGGGCGGGACCGCAGGCCAGTCCAATCACGAGTGCTGTCAAAAACGCCAAGAGTGCGCGCAGCGCCAGCGAATCGGCAGGAGAAGAAAAAAGGAAGTTGAGCATGATGCGAAAAGTCGGGCAGAAGCTCGTGAAAAAAAGAAAAAAGAAAAATCAGAACGCTGGGAAATGCTTCAACGTCTCAACAACCTTCCCAAAGCCTGACGAGTGGCTTGCTTTGACGGCCACCGTTGCGCCTTTGAGCGGCAGTTCAGGCAGATGCGCAATCAATTCATCCCGATCGGCAAACCACCGTCCTCTGACGCCGTCAATGCCGAACGCTTCTGCCGCGTGCTTGGAGAGCGGTCCTGCCGCCCAGAAATAGTCGATGCCCAGCGTCTTCGCGGCACCGCCCACTTCAGCATGCCAAAGCTCAGCATCACGGCCGAGTTCACCCATGTCGCCAAAAAGGAAAATGCGTGCGGGCTTTTCCTCTGCGAGCATCGCGATCGACGCGATAGCACTGTCGGGATTGCAGTTGTATGCATCATCGATCAGCGTGAAGCCCGCAGGAGACACCATGCGAGCTCCTCGCCCAGGGAGCGCCTTAAAGGCGGCCAGACCTTCGGCGATGGCGTCGACATCAATTTGCTGCGCGAGTGCAGCAGCGGCTGCGCCTACGGCGTTGTGAATGTTGTGCGCGCCTTGAACCTGCAGCCCGATGACACGGTCGATGCCGTAGGCCAGAAGCCGCAGCCCCTTGCCCGGCACCAGTTCGCCGCGGACATCGGCCGCCACCCCTTCAGCGGTAGCGTAGGTAAGCGTACGCACACCGCGGGCAAGCGCATAGGAAGCCCAGACGTCGGCACAGGGATCGTCAGCGGGATACACTGCAACCCCGTCGTTCGGGAGCGCAGCAATTAAAAGGCCGTTTTCAAAAGCCGCTTCAGCCACCGTTTCTAAATACGCCTGATGCTCGCGCTGAGCATTAGTCATCAGCACGACCGTCGGGCGAATCCAGTCAGCCAGCCGGGCCATTTCACCGCGGTGATTCATCCCTGCTTCCACAACGGCAGCCCGACAGCCGCAATGAAGACCGAGCAGCGTATGCGGCACGCCGACGTCGTTATTGAAATTGCCTTCCGTAGCATGGATGTTTTGCACACCCCAATGAGCTGCGAGAATCGCCTTCATCATCTGCGTGGTCGTTGTTTTGCCGTTGCTGCCGCCCACCGCTGTGAGCGCAATACCGAAACGGCGGCGCCAAGCCCGCGCAATCAGTCCGTAAGCCCGACGGCTGTTTTCCACCACAAGCTGAGGAACGTTCAGTCCAGTCTCTGCGTGTTCGACCACCAAGCACAATGCGCCTGACTCGGCAGCCTGTGAAAGATAGCGGTGCCCGTCGGTGCGCTCTCCCGAGAGCGCGACAAAAACATCGCCCGCTCGGACGATGCGGCTGTCGGTAACGACACGGATCCACGATGCGTCTTCATTCGCGGGATCTCCGTGAACTTCAACCAATTCGTCGCACAGGGCTTCAAGAAGCCACTTAAAGGACTCGTGTTCGGACGGGATTACTTCGGTTTCTGCCTGCATGGTTTCTATTGTTTGTCATCAAGAAGCAAAGTGTCTGACTGACCTTCAGGCCAGAACGCCTTTGCAATCAATTGGGTATTTCTTTTTACTTCCGGCTGCGGACTGCGCGGCATTCATTAAAAGCCTCGCGAAGGACCTCTCCGTCAACGAAATGGTGCGGCCCGTCATTGAGGATCTGTTCGCATTCATGCCCTTTGCCGGCAACGAGGATGATGTCTTTAGCGTCAGCGGCAAAAACGGCACGATGAATCGCCTCGCGGCGGTCAACAATGGCCATTGTCCACTGATCAGCACCCGGTACAGCCTGTACGCCCTGCATGATCGCATCGACAATCGCCTGAGGATTTTCCGTTCGAGGATTGTCACTCGTAACGATGATTTGATCGGAAAGCCGTGCGGCAATTTCGCCCATGATCGGCCGCTTGCCGGCATCGCGGTCACCGCCGCAGCCGAAAACCGTCCATAGCCGTCCGCCTCGGGCACGCGCATTGGGAATGAGGCACTCAATGGCCTTTTCCAACGCATCCGGCGTGTGGCCGAAATCCACAACTCCGAGCGGCATTTCATCGGACTCAAAAATCTGCATGCGGCCAGGAGGCGGAGTGAGTGCTTCCAAAGCCCGCACGACTTTTTCGATGGGATGGCCGCAAGCGGCTGCAGCCGCAGCCGCTTCAAGCGCATTTTCAACATTGAAAGTGCCGAGCGCGTGCAGCTCAACAGGAAATTCGCGCTGGTCGCAGACCAGCGTGAAACGCATGCCGCGGTGCGACGGCTCAATGTGCTTAGCTTCAAGCACGTGAGCTGCACCGAATGCCTGCCCGAAAGCGGCCGCCTCACCCTCCAATCCAGTCACCCAGATCTCGGAGCCGTTCTTTTGAGCCGCATCAGCGTACTTCCGGCTCCAGGCATCCGAGGCATTCAACACAGCAGCCTTCAGACCCGGCCAAGCAAAAAGAAGTCCTTTGGCCTCGCCGTACGCTTCCATCGTCTGGTGGTAATCCATATGGTCACGAGACAAATTGGTGAATACACCCACTTTGAAGTGCGTTCCCTTCATGCGCCCCTGATCGAGCCCCACGGAACTCGCTTCCATCACAAAACTCTTGGCACCGGTCTCTTCAAGATCCTTGAGGATCCCCTGCAAAGAGGCTGCATCCGGCGTTGTCAGATGCGGAGCCGGGATTTGCCGTCCGGCGAAGAAGACGCCGACTGTGCCGATGATGCCGGACGGAGAACCCAGCGCGGTCAAAAGCGAGGCCGTCCAGAACGTAGTGGTCGTCTTGCCGTTTGTGCCAGTCACGGCCACGCCTGTCATATGAGCCGAGGGTTCATCGTAAAAGTGCGCGGCGATTTCGCCGAGCCGCTCGCGCAGGTGCTCCACAGGCTTCGCGGGCAGCGGATAGTGTTCAGGACGCTGACTCGTTTCGGCCTCATAGATCACGCCCGCCGCTCCCCGGGCAGCTGCCACACGGATAAAAGTGCGGCCGTCGACCTTTTCACCCGGTACAGCGCAGAAGATATCGCCCGGCTTCACCGCTCGGCTGTCGAGCCGAAGATGAGCACCCGGATGTGCGAGATCTTTGAGCCACGCCACCGAATCTTTGATCGTCTGATCCATGAGTAATCTCCGTCCTTTTTGCTTCATTCAATAAGGTTCAATTGCGAATTTTCGCCAGGAAGCCGCCGCCCGAAACGGACTCTCGGTCAGGACTCACCATCAGCATGCGCAGCGTACTTTCAGCAATTTCGCTAAACACCGGACCCGCTGCACGCCCGCCGAATCGACTGCCTTTTTTAGGCTCGTCGATCATCACAGCCACAATGAATCTGGGGTTGACGGCCGGAACAATGCCTACGATGCTCGCCACCGTATCGTTTGTATAGCGTCCGTTCTTAACCTTGTTGGCCGTGCCGGTCTTGCCGGCCACGGTGTAGCCCGCCACCTTGATGGTGCTTGCCGTTCCCCCGGCAGCCATCGTCTTCATCATCATGGCGCGGATAAGCCGCACAGTCTCCGGTCGATAAACCTGCTCTCCCTTGGGCAGTTCGCCTTCCGGACGCTTATAGAGCGTCAGGTCAATAACGTCACCCGTGCGGGCCAGCGCGGTATAAGCGCGCACAAGCTGCATGAGCGACACGCTGATGCCGTGCCCGTAAGCAATGGTGGCCTGTTCAATCGGCCGCCAGGTTTTGGCCGGACGAAGACGTCCGGATGCCGCGCCTGGGAAGCCCATTGCAGGAGCGCGCCCGAATCCTAAAGCGGTGTACATGTCCCACAATGTCTGCGGTGACATTTCAAGCGCGATCTTCACCGTACCAATGTTGGACGACTTTGCCACGATCTCGGACACTGTCAGCAGCCCATAGTCATGGGTGTCGCCAATAGTGCGGTCGCCGATGGTGAGCTTTCCCGACGCCGTCTGAATGGTCGTCTTCGGACCGACAATTCCCATATCGAGCGCCTTGGCGATGGCAAAGGGCTTTAACGTGGATCCCGGCTCAAACTGGTCGGTGAGCACACGGTTGCGCATCTGTTCAAAGAGCATCGTGGAGCGGTCGTTCGGGTCATAGGACGGAACGTTGACGAGCGCAATCACCTCGCCGGTCTGTACGTCAGCCACTACCGCGGCACCAGCCAATGCCTCCGACTTCTCGACCTGTGCTTTCAGAGCCTGAAACGCAAGAAACTGTACGCGGGAGTCGATAGAGAGCACCACATCATGTCCCGGCACGGCTTCCTTTTGCCAGATATCGTCAATGATCCGGCCGCGAGCATCGCGGATCACTCGGCGCGCCCCCGGCACCCCGGTCAAATCCTTGTCTCGAGCCAGTTCAATCCCTTCTTGACCATGATCGCTGCGGCCGGTAAATCCCACAACGTGAGCGACAGCCGGGCCATCGGGATATTCACGCAGCACTTCTGGCGAAACACCGATGCCGGGAAGCTTCAGAAGCCTCACGGCCTCTGCGGTCCGCACGTCCTGAGTACGGGCAAGATAAGTAAAGTTCTTCGACTTAGCCTTGAAAATCTTGTCACGGACTTCCTTTGGCTTCATCTGCAGGACATCGGCCAACTTCTTAAAGTCATCGGCGGAAAGTTTTTTGGCGAATGCGGGATCCGCCCAGATGCTGCGCACAGGCTGGCTGGCCGCAAGCACCACGCCATTGCGGTCCAGAATTTCCCCGCGCTCGCCGGCAATGGTGAGCGTCCGGGCATAACGCGCCTCGCCTTGATCCTGAAGAAAATCCGTCGTCACTGCCTGCAGCCAAACCGCACGGCAAACGAGTCCGAGAAAAAAGACCGTAATGAAGGCAAGTGCAAAGTACGTGCGCCATTTCGGAATCGGAATGACGATGAGCGGACTTTCGGCGCTTTTGGGTTTGGCCTCTTGTGCAGCCCGATCTCGCTGCATGAGCTCGAGGAGCTTATCGACCACTGCGTCAGCCGCACGCTTCATGAAGTTTGTCATGACCGGCCTCCAGCCCCAGCACCGCGATCCGAAGGCTGAGCATTCTTTGGATCAGCCTTGCTCTTCTGAGCCTCCCCATTCGTCGTCAGCGCATCGAGTTCGCGGCGTACTTCCGGCAAAAAGTCGATTCGTCCGTCCGGCTCCTCCACGAGCGTCACCGTATCCGCACCCGTTGCCCCGGACAAGTCGAGCATGGCCGCACCTGCCGAGATGCTCCCCGGAAGCGAAGCCCGGCGAACTTTCATTTCCAGCTCGGCCTGGTCGTCGAGCAGTCGGCGATGAACATCCATTTCATGCTCGTGAGCCACAAAGAGCTGACGCATTTGAAAATGAAGGTCTACCAGACAAAACGCGCTGCCCACTAGGACGATGCCTAAAACGACCGTCCACAGCAGTTCCGCACGCGTGACGGGACGCATGGCCTAATCCTCCCAGAGACGCGCAGTACGCGTGCCAACACGGAGTACGGAAGAGCGTGCTCGCGGATTGGACTCAGCTTCGCTCTTGGTCGGCAGAATACGGATCACATCGCTGAACCAAGGCTGCGCATTGAAACCCGCCGGCATCGGGAGCCGCGGATCGAGATCTCGGTCAGGATGAAGGCGCTTTTCGAAAAAGCGCTTGACAATGCGGTCTTCAAGCGAATGGAAGCTGATGACGGCCAATCGACCGCCCGGCGCCAAAAGAGCCCCAGCATTTTCCAGAGCGGTCTTGAGTTCATCGAGCTCATGGTTGACCTGAATACGCACCGCCTGAAACGTACGCGTCGCCGGATGCTGAGCAGCATCACGGCGATTCTTCGGCACTGCTGCTTCTACGAGCTTTGCAAGCGCCCCGGTTGTAGTAATTGGCGCACGAGACCTTGCTTCAACAATTGCCCGTGCAATGCGGTGTGCGAAGCGCTCTTCACCGAAATCCGCAAGCACCTCGGCAATTTCCTCGACCGACGCTCGGGCAAGCCACTCCGCTGCGGTTTCGCCGCAGCTCGTGTCCATGCGCATATCGAGGGGCCCCTCGAAGCGGAAGGAAAAACCGCGCGAGGGATCGTCAATCTGCGGCGACGATACGCCGATGTCGAGAAAGATCCCATCGACCTGTCCAATACCGAGATCTCCCAAACGTTCTTTCATAGCGGAAAACGGCGCATGGACAATCTGAAAGCGAGGATCTTTAATGGCAGCAGCTGCCGCCACCGCCTCTGGATCGCGGTCGAAAGCAATCAGCCGCCCCTGCGGCGCAAGCCGTTGAAGAATGAGTCGGCTATGGCCGCCGCGGCCAAAAGTGCCGTCCACGTAGAGTCCATCCGGACGAGCAACTAAGGCTTCAGGTGCTTCGCGGCTCAGAACGGGAAGATGGACGAAAGCGGACATGGCTTGTTTCTTTTTCTGCTGTCAAGCAGCGCCGCTGCGGACGACGCGCCTGGGAAGCACGGTGCGGGCCTCCCAAAATTTTGGAAATATTTTCTTTGGCAGAAAGCGGGTTCAGAACGTGAAGTCGAGATCCTCAACGGTCTGCGCGACGGCCTGCGCCTCGGCAGCAGTCAGGCGTGCACGATCCCAGAGCTCGAAATGATCACCCCAGCCGACAAGAGCTGCTTCGCGTTCAAGTCCAGCGAGTTCACGCAGCCCCGCGGGGATGAGTACGCGCCCGGCACGATCAACCTTCAGTTCCTCAGCACTGCCCAGCACTAAACGGACAAAACCGCGTGCGGAGAAAGGAAGCTTTAGGAGCGCATCGCGCTTAGGAGCCCAGGCAGAAGGGGGATAAAGCACCAGGCACCCGTCCGGATGACGCGCAGCAACGATCACGCCGTCAGCGGCCGCTTCATCACGCGCACGCTTAGGAAGCGCAAGCCGCCCCTTGTCGTCGAGCGTGATGAGCGTAGTGCCTTGAAACACTTTCCTATCCTCAACCAGTCTTCAGTCCTTCATTCCCGTTGGGTCAGCGTCCCGCAGAGACGCTCCCACCAATTCCCACATTTTCCCACAGTTGCCAATAGTCAGATCATGAAAATCAGTACCAAATAGGCAAAAGATCTTGTCTAAAGCGTAAAAATCCAATGAAGCTTGAATCAATCGCAGACCTGTTTAGGAGTCTGCGGGAACACATAAGAAAAAACCCGCATGAGCGGGTCTGGGTGTATGTACTGTCCAACAAGGACAGGGACAGCGGAAGCTGTTGCTGCAATTCGGCGGAAGTTCTCTTGTAAGCCGGATTCTGTCGCGCGAAGTCCTATAGGACCTCGGCGGCGGTCATTCATCTAGGACGACGCTCACGCGCCGCCTCAAGCCATCTACCCGCAGCCGGACGGGGCCCGCCCATTGGCTGCCTATTTGATGTTGCTCCCCGTAGAGATTGCCCGTTTCACCCGGCCCGAAGCCGGCTCGTCTCTGTTGCTCTAATCCGCGCCTTACGGCGGAGAGGCGTTACCTCCTACGGCGCCCTGCGGAGTCCGGACTTTCCTCCCGCGGCTCAAAACCGCCGACGACCGCCCGGAAAACTTCTCGTCGAACTGCAGCGAGGCGCTACTTTACCGACTATGCGCCAGCGTGGCAAGCCGGATTCCGAAGGTTTTCACCCAACCGTCATTGAGCAAAACTTTTGTCGGCAGGTTTAATTACGCATAGACATCTGCGCCTTGTGGGACAATGTCGGCTTTCGGCTCTATCCATCTCGTTCGACCGCCACGCAGGAAAGGCCTCTCGGCTGCTTAGCCGCAAGCACAGGTCTCTGCCGGCGGAGCAAATTAAGCGCTTTCGTCGATCCCACTCATTGTCATGCAGCACCCTCAACTCTTTCGTCCCGCGTTTCTGGCTCGTGCAGTCTTTGCCGCAGCCGTTTCGTTTGCGTGCACTGCTCAGGCAGGCCTCTGGGAAGCCGTAGTAGACACGACGCCGGCAGGCTACGCCCGTCAGTCGTCTGAACGTCCGGGCGATTGGGCCTCTTTTTGGAGCGACACCAAGGAAGGAACCAAGCGTATCTTTGAGGAAGGCAACTCGGTCTGGATCGTTCCGACCTATACCAACCATCCGACCTGGTCTTGGAAAAAACGGCATGAAGAAAACGGTTATCCCTTCGGCATGGGCTACGCCCGGCAAGTGATTGACGATCGGGGCAATGAACGCCTGCTTTTCGCCGTTAACTTTGTGGATTCCAACTACCGCATAGAGCCGATGGTGGGCTACTCCTGGCTCGCTCGATGGCCGATCGGCTCTACCGGACTCCATGTAGGGGCGGGCTATCTCGCAGGCATCACGATGCGCGGCGACTATATGTGGGCGCCGCTGCCGCTGCCGCTGCCCGTCGCCAAGATCGGCACCGATACCGTGTCTTTCTATGGCACCTACATTCCTTTCACCAACGTCTTCTTCTTTTACTCGACGATTACCGTCGACGACGCGAAAGGCCGCAAGATGCCGCTCGCCTCTGACAGTCCTTGGGTGAAGTCGCCTAATCTGCTCTACGGGTCCTATGGCTGGCAGTATGTCGACAATGGGGAAGAGTATTCCAAGAGCCTGATGAAGAACGATACGATTTGGAATGTTGGTCTGCGCCGTTACTCCGGGCGCAGCTGGCAGACGGATCTCAAATATTCTCGGGCTCAGCACGATGTCGCCTATGCCGACGGCTCAGGCAAACAGTCCGTCGATTTCCGCACCTATACACTCACCATCTCCTACAACATCGACGTGACTAAATCACTGCGCCTATTTGCCGGCGCCGGTGTGGGCTACGGCAAAGCCGAAGGTCCCTACAACTCTGACACCAGCATCTTCCCTGCGCTTACGCTCGGCGGTACCTGGGCCCTTACAGACCACTTCTGGCTCACCGGTTCGATGGACACGAACTTCCCGCGCTACAAAGGCGTGCTTGCCGACCGCGGCAGCGAATATGTATTGAAGTCCATGCCGACCGCCTTCACACTCGGCCTCGGTTTCGCGTTCTGACGAACGGCCGCGCTTTCAGCACCCTCTGCAAACCGTCTGGAATCACATTTCCAGACGGTTTCTTTTTCCGGCTTAACACTTAGAAAAGGCCAGCTCCATACAATTCACTCTGACCCAATTTAATGGGCGCCCTGCAAAGCCTGCGGCGGCGCCTTTGCGTTGTGCCCGCAAGCGCTCTCTGATTCAAAACGGATGAGCGTTTTCTGCACTTCGGCTTCACCCCACATTTCATTTCCCAAAGGACAAGCAGTCATGGATCTCAATCAAGCGCTCATCGAACGCGCCCAACACGTCATTCCGGGCGGCGTCAACTCCCCTGTACGAGCTTTCGGCTCTGTCGGCGGCGCTCCGCGCTTTATCGAGCGCGCCAAGGGCCCTTATATGTGGGATGTGACGGACAAGCGCTTCACGGACTATGTCTGCTCCTGGGGGCCGATGATTCTCGGCCACAATGATCCGGAAGTCGTTGAGGCGGTTCATGCAGCAGTGGATCGCGGCCTTTCTTTCGGCGCTGCCACGCGTGCTGAGGTTGAAATCGCCGAAATGATCACGAACATTCTTCCTGCAATGGAGGAAGTTCGTCTCGTCTCCTCCGGCACGGAAGCCGGCATGTCGGCGATTCGTCTTGCCCGCGGTTACACCGGCCGCAACCGCATCATCAAGTTTGAGGGCTGTTACCACGGTCATTCCGATGCACTTCTCGTGAAGGCCGGCTCGGGTCTGCTCACCTTCGGCAATCCTTCCTCTGCGGGCGTTCCGGCTTCAGTGACCGAACACACAATGGTGCTCGAATACAACAACCCCGAGCAGCTTGAAGATGCGTTTGCCAAGTACGGCGACGAAATCGCCTGCGTCATCGTTGAAGCATTCGCAGGCAACATGAACCTCGTTCGCGGCACGCAAGAATTCATTGATACGATGCGCCGCCTCTGCACGAAGCACGGAGCGCTCCTCATCGTTGACGAAGTCATGACAGGCTTCCGGGTTGCTTTGAAGGGAGCTCAGTCGCTCTTCAACGTCACGCCCGACATCACCATGCTCGGCAAGGTAATCGGCGGCGGCATGCCGGTCGCCGCCTTTGGCGGACGTCGTGAAATCATGGAAAAAATTGCGCCCTGCGGCCCGGTCTATCAAGCCGGCACACTGTCGGGCAACCCTGTTGCCGTCGCCTGCGGCATGGCGACCCTGAAGAAAATTCAGGCGCCTGGCTTCTACGATCGTCTCGGCGCTCAGACCAAGCGTCTGGTCGAGGGACTTCAGGCTGCCGCTCAGGCCGCCGGCGTGCCCTTCACCGCCGACAGCGTCGGAGGTATGTTTGGGCTCTACTTCCTGCCGCAGCGTCCTCAGGGCTTTGCAGACGTCATGAAGGCCGACAAAAATGCCTTCAACACGTTCTTTCACGGCATGCTCGACCGCGGCCATTACTTTGCGCCGTCCACTTTTGAGGCGGGCTTCGTCTCTATCGCACACACGGATGAAGTGATCGACAAGACGATCGCCGACGCCCGCGAAGTCTTCGCATCAATGGCGAAATAAAATATCTCTTGCTTCGCTCTCTTTGGTTCTGCGTGCACTGACAAAGCGTCAAGCCGCAGAACCAAAGAGAGGGAATGCTTTCACTTATTCGATCCCATCTTGTCCATCCGTCCCATGTCCCTGCTGTCCGCGTTCCTGAAACATGCCAAATCCTCTGTTGCCTTTGGACGTCTGGGAACTGCGTTCGTTATCGCCGCCGCACTTTCTGCCGGAGCGCTGACCTCGAACGGCGCCCTTGCAGCAGGCGATGACAGCTGGTTCTCCGCCATTGACGCCGGCCGCGGAGAAAAGAAGGCCGGTCCGCATGTCACGGTTGACATCATTGCCGAAAAAAACGCATTGACACCGCAGGCGGTCAACCGCTTTGCAGTTCGTTTCCGTCATCAAGAGGGCTGGCATACCTACTGGAAGATGCCGGGGGATGCCGGGCTGCCGCCAGAATTTACCTTCACGCTCTCTCCGAGTGAACTGAAAGCCTCTGCACCGCTGTTCCCGCTGCCAGAGCGAACAGTAACCTCCGGGCTCATCACCTTTGGCTATGGCGGCGAAACGCTTTTCCCCTTTAATGTGGAATTGCCGCGCGGCGCCTCCGGACGCGCTCAAATCGCGCTTCACGTCGAATATTTGGCCTGTAAGGACATGTGCATTCCGGAGTCGGCCGACGTCAAGTTCTCCATTCCAATTGACATCAAAGGAAAAGATTCAGATGACGCAGCGGCCGTTGCTGCTGCTGTACGCGCCATCCCCGAACGTGTTCAAAACGACGGCAGCATCAAGGCGACCATTGACGGCAATCGAATTCGCATTGATGTTGCGGGGAACGCGATTGTCGGCAAGTCGCTTGATTTTCTTCCGTCCGAAAAAAATGTAATCGATCTGCGTCAGGCCCCGCAAACCGCTGTTGGCATCACGCAAGGCAACGAACCGCCTTCCGCCTCACTCTGGCTTGCCGCGACTGAACGATTTGCCAAAACACCCCAGCCCGCACTCGAAGGCGTCCTGGTCGCTGACGGCGGTCCAGCCAAAGGCGGTTGGGCGATTGACACGTCCGTGCCGCTGCAAACCGGATCGGTAGCACCGCCTCCGGCAGTCAATACTGCAGCCGCATCGTCCCAGGCCGACGCGGCATCGGCCGCTGCCGACCTGAATAGCAGCGCCCAGATGACGGCAGGAACCGGCGCCGCGCTTCTCTTTGCATTTTTGGGCGGTCTGATCCTCAATCTGATGCCCTGCGTCTTTCCTGTTCTTTCGCTCAAACTCCTCGACCTCGTCCAAGGCGCCCACCAGTCGAAGCGGCTCATTGGGCACGGCCTGGCTTTCACGGGAGGCGTATTGCTCTCTATGGTGCTTCTTTCGGGCACCTTGATGGCGCTTCGCACTGCCGGTCACGCCGTAGGCTGGGGATTTCAGCTGCAGTCGCCTTGGGTGGTTGCGGCCTTGATTCTCTTATTCGGAGCCATCGCCTGCAACCTTCTGGGACTTTATGAATTCACCTTCGGAAGCCGTGCCGCAGATCTTAAGGTCGTACGCAGCCTGCCGCAGTCCGGAATCACTTCGTCCTTTTTCACCGGCATTTTGGCGGTCATTGTGGCAAGTCCCTGCACCGCACCTTTCATGGGAGCCGGAATCGGCTATGCACTCACCCAGCCTGCCGCAGAAGCCATACTCGTCTTCCTCTCGCTGGGTTTTGGCATGGCAACGCCTTGGCTGCTTTTGTGCCTGTTCCCCGCCTGGGCCAAAAAGCTCCCCAAACCGGGGCCTTGGATGAACACCTTCAAGAGGGTGATGGCTCTCCCCATGCTGCTCGCACTCCTTTGGCTCGCCTGGGTGCTTACCAAGCAGGTTGACTATCGCGGTCTCTTGATCGTCCTTCTGGGACTCGCCGCGCTTGCTGCCTTTTGCTGGTTATTAGGAAGACGTCAGTTTGGACGGTCCTCGAGCACCCTGGTTATGGCCGCACTCGGAACACTTACGGCGGCTTCACTGGCGCTCACGGCCTGCGGCATTTTCGACCGCCAGTCCGTTTCAACAGAGGAGGGGTGGAGTACGTGGAGTGCCGAAGCCGTACAGAGTGCTTCCTCAGCAGGCCGCCCTGTTTTCATCGACTTTACTGCTGCCTGGTGCATTACCTGCCAAGCCAACAAGCTTGCTGTGCTCGACCGTGAGGAAGTCGTTTCACGAATGAGTGAACTCGGCTACGTTCGTTTTCTCGCCGACTGGACCAATAAGGATCCTGCCATCACCAAGGAACTGGCCAAGTATGGCCGCACCGGCGTACCGCTCTACGTTCTTATTTATAAGGACGGCACGGTCAAAGTGCTCCCTGAACTCCTCACCACCGGCATGGTCTTGGATGCACTGAAATAAATCAACTGCCGCCGCAGTCCGGCGCGTGCCAAAAGACTATTTAATAAGCTCAATCGGGCCTGCCGAAGCGTTTCTTCTGCAGGCCCGATTCTTATTTATCGCGTCTTCTTTTCGGAATAGTCGTAGACCCAATCGATAACGATGTTTAGGAAGGGAATCCCGTTGGGCACGTTTTTAGCGCCCCGCACACTTGCGTAGACAGCATGGCGCTGACCGTTTTGCGCCTGAATAAATCCGCCGATGCTTCGCACATCAGAGAGGAACCCCGTCTTGATGCGGCCGCGTTCCTCTGCCACCTTGCGTTTGGCCATGGTCCCGTCTCTGCCGGTAATCGGCATGGAAGCCAAATATTCCGGCATGTAGGGACCGGACCACCCGGCCGCAAGTAGTTGGGTCATCGCCCGGCCGGTCACACGAGTCTCACGCGAGAGTCCCGATCCATTGTCAATCCATATCTCCTGAGACGTGATGCCTTTCGACTGCAGCCATTCGTCAAGCGCGGCACGCGCATCTTCAAGGGTTGCGCCTCTTGGGAAAACCAATTCCGCCCGTTGAGCCGTCTTTCCCGCAGACTTAAGCTTTCCCGTCGAAGACTCATTCTTTTGCGCTTCATTAAAAGCCTCTCGAACCCGATCAGCCCCCAATGAAAGGAAGATATGCCGCGCCATTAAGTTGTTAGACCACTTATTGGTGAGTGCCACCACTTCACCCAATGGCTGCGAAACACGGGAAAAACGCCGTTGAGCATCTTTGGGTACGTTTCCTGACACCACATGCCCCGTCCAAGTGCGGCCGTCGCGCTCCCAGAGCGCACGAAAGAGCCGCTCGAGGTATTCGTTGGGTTCTAAGGCGATGACGTTGAAGTTTTTCGGTCCGCAAGCTGCCGGAAGCTTGCCGGTAAAGGTCACACGCTTGCGGCCCTTGCCCAGATCCTTCAGCTGGAAACCAATTGACGTCTTCCAATCACCGCATCCGCCTCGACCGAGCGGGATTGTCTCTGGAAACGAAATACCGGCCAATTTCGGCACGGTCACGATGCGGGCCGTTTGGGTCTCTTTGTCGGGGATAAATTCGAAGCTTAGATTTCGATAATTGATGAGCGCAGGATCGGGCTGCAAGTTGTAAGGACGTGAGCTGCGGCCGTCAAAAGCTCCTGGATCTACCTGAGGAATGTTGAAGTAGGAACGGTCAATGACGATGTTGCCTTCAATCCGCTTGATGCCGGTCTGAGCGAGTTTGTCGACCGCCATGGAAAAATCCTCAACCACGAAGGCGGGATCACCGCCTCCGCGAATAAAGAGACCGCCCTTCAAAAGCCCCTTTTTGGTTGGCTCTCCCAGCGTATAAAAACCCGTGTACCAGTGATAATTAGCCCCCAGCGTTTCGAGCGCAGCCAGAGTCGTCACAACTTTGGCCACCGAGGCCGGCCGATCAATGCGGTGGTCATTCCACGCGAGGACAGCGGCCTTGGGCGATTCAACCGGCACTACTGAAATCACAATATCGTCAGGATTGATCCTCAGCCGCTTGGCCGCTTCTGCGAGCGGAGCCGGCAACTGCGGCTGCGAGGCAGTTCGGCCCGCAGCCGAAGCTGCCGCAGACGCCGTTGGCAGCGCAACCGTAAACGAAAGCAGTGCCGCAGCCGTCAGCGCTTTTGCAGCAAACCGCTGCACCCGGCGATTCAGCGTCAACTTCGCGCTTTCACTCAAGCATTTCCCTGCACACATCAATGGATCCTCGCAGCGGATGAAAAAATTTTTATCTCCAGCCCTTGAAATCGAAAGAGCCGTCCCCATATAGGCAAGTAATGGTAGCGGATGTGCCTCTAAGGACATTCCGCCCGTATGAATTTGTTGCATGCCGAGCTCTCCGCCATCAATTAGGCAGTGCGATTTGAGCACGGCATCCAAGCTTTTCAAAGAATCTTTTGGAGATTTCCCAGATGCAGATCCGTCCTTTGCATGACCGCGTCATCATCAAGCGCCTTGAGGCCGAAACGACGACCGCCTTCGGCATCGTCATTCCTGACACGGCCGGCGAAAAGCCTGATCAGGGCGAAGTGATCGCCGTCGGTCCCGGCAAACGTGATGAAGCCGGCCGCCTTGTGGCGATGGACGTCAAGGTCGGCGACCGCGTCCTCTTCGGCAAGTACTCCGGCCAGACCGTCAAGGTCGACGGCGAAGAGCTCCTCGTGATGCGCGAGGAAGACATCATGGGCGTGCTCGAATAAGCCGCTCCCGAAAGCACTCCACGTACAGATTTCTAAATCATTAAGGAATTACAAAATGGCTGCTAAGCAGGTTCTTTTCGGTGATGATGCCCGCACGAAAATGGTTCGCGGCATCAACGTTCTCGCCAATGCTGTCAAGGTAACGCTCGGCCCGAAGGGCCGCAATGTTGTGCTTGAACGCTCTTTCGGCGGCCCGACGGTCACGAAGGATGGCGTGTCTGTCGCCAAAGAAATCGAACTCAAAGATAAATTTGAAAACATGGGCGCCGCCATGGTGCGCGAAGTCGCCTCGAAGACGAGCGACAACGCCGGTGACGGTACGACCACTGCTACGGTTCTCGCCCAGGCCATCGTTGATGAAGGCATGAAGTTCGTTGCCGCCGGCATGAACCCGATGGACCTCAAGCGCGGCATCGACAAGGCTGTTGCCGCTGCCATCACTGAACTCAAGAAGCTCTCCAAGCCCACCACGACCAACAAGGAAATCGCTCAGGTTGGCGCTATTTCGGCCAACTCCGATGAAGAAATCGGCCAGATCATTTCCGAAGCCATGGATAAGGTCGGCAAGGAAGGCGTGATTACGGTTGAAGACGGCAAGAGCCTCAAGAACGAACTCGAAGTCGTCGAAGGCATGCAGTTCGACCGCGGCTATCTCTCGCCCTACTTCATTAACCAGCCTGAAAAGCAGGCTGCAGTGCTTGAGAACCCGTTCATCCTGCTCCACGACAAGAAGATCAGCAACATTCGCGAACTTCTGCCGGTGCTTGAACAGGTCGCTAAGGCTGCTCGTCCGCTCGTCATCATCGCTGAAGACATCGACGGCGAAGCCCTCGCCACGTTGGTCGTCAACTCCATCCGCGGCATCCTGAAGGTTGTAGCCGTTAAGGCTCCGGGCTTCGGCGATCGCCGCAGCGCCATGCTCGAAGACATCGCTGTCCTTACGGGCGGTACGGTTATTTCGAGCAACGTCGGCCTTTCGCTCGATAAAGCTACGCTTGCCCAGCTCGGCAGTGCCAAGAAGGTCGAAGTCACGAAAGAAAATACGACCATCATTGACGGCGCCGGTGATGCCGCGGCCATTGAAAACCGCGTCAAGAACATCCGCACGCAGATCGAAGGCGCCTCGAGCGATTACGATCGTGAAAAACTTCAGGAACGCGTGGCTAAGCTCGCCGGCGGCGTTGCGCTGATCAAGGTCGGTGCCGCAACTGAAGTTGAAATGAAGGAAAAGAAGGCCCGTGTGGAAGACGCTCTGCACGCCACTCGCGCTGCCGTTGAAGAAGGCATCGTCCCGGGCGGCGGCGTCGCGCTCATCCGCGCCAAACTCGCCATCAAGGACATCAAGGGCGACAATGACGAACAGAACGCTGGTATCCGCATCGTTCTGCGCGCCATGGAAGAGCCGCTGCGTCAGATCGTCGCCAATGCCGGCGATGAACCGAGCGTCGTGGTGAACACCGTCGCTCAGGGCGAAGGCAACTTCGGCTACAACGCTCAGTCCGCCAAGTACGGCGATATGGTTGAAATGGGCGTGCTCGATCCGACGAAGGTGACCCGCACGGCACTTCAGAACGCCGCATCTGTCGCTTCGCTGATCCTCACGACCGACTGCATGGTTGCCGACCTTCCGGCCGACGACAAGGCTGTCCCCGCCGGCATGGACGGCATGGGCGGCATGCCCGGCATGATGTAATCGACTGCACAATGCCTTGACACGTTTGGGCGGCCGAACAAACCGCTCAAACCTGGCCGCAGACAATGCAAAAATCCTCCGCAGCGTGCACGGCTGCGGAGGATTTTTTTATTCAGGATCGCGCAAACCCGACGCCGCATTCAAACGCAGCGTCGATTGGATATCCGCTTTCCCGTTATTCGGGCTTGAGCCCCGAAAGTTTGGCAAACTCTTCCGTAGTCACCTGAGGCACCGGGATATAGCGTCCATCGGTGGTCTTCAGGACGCCGAAGGGCACCGAGATGCCGCATGCACGGCGAAAAGCTTTGGAGTAGTCCCAGACTTTCTTTCGCGCATCAAAGGGCAATTCGACATTGCGGACATCGAGCCCGCGGAAATCCTTGTCGTGGAAATGCGCTTCATGCTCGAGGAACTTCGCTTTGCGGTCCTTAGCAGAGAGAATTGCTGCGCCCTGAAGCTCACTCCAGGGGTTGAGCACCGCGACCGGATGCCAGATAAAGGTCACCTGCTTAAGGAAAGGCTTAAGCTGTTCATACTGCCAGACGCACCACGGGCACTGCGTGTCAAACGCCAGACGAACCACCGGTCCGTTTTTCGGTCCTTGGAAAACAACACCGTCACCGGCATCCTGAAGCTCAACAAAGCAGCGTTCGGCATTAAAGTCCGTCGGCACGGTCGGCATGTCGGGCCAGGTACGTTTTGCCGGCTTACTCGTCTTGCCGTCAGCTGCATGGGCAGCGGTGATTGACGAAACGGCGGCGGCGCCGGCGATCGTCAAAAGTGTGCGGCGGCTGCAGAGTCCAGTCATAAATGTTCCTCCTGTCTCTTTCCTTTTTTTACTGATCGAGGGTCATCAACCCGCGAAGGCCATTTTCCATCCTACGCCACCGCAGCCGATGTGCTTAAACCGCAAAGCGCAGAAAAAATCTTTCGACACACTTGTTGAGCATTTATTTTGCGGTATTGCCGTCATTGAGACGATATCCGCGCGATGCATTGAGCCTAAGCTTCGCGTTTCTGTGCCTTTATCGGCAAGATTCCTTGACCGCCCGCACGCCGGCAAGGACAATGTTGTCTATTCCTTGATTACCGCTCGGCGGCGCCCAAAGCTATGATTTCACGGACGTCTGCCGGCCTCTCTAAAGAAAACTGAGTTGACATGAAGTTCACCGAGATGCTGCGCGCCCGCTGGCGCAATGCCGACACGCTTCTGTGCGTCGGTCTCGACCCCGATCTGGCACGCCTTCCTGAAGAACTAGCCGGCAAACCCGATGCCATCTATTCCTTTTGCACCGGCATCGTTGATGCAACAGCAGACCTTGTCTGTGCCTTTAAGCCCCAGATTGCCTACTTCGCATCCGAAGGCGCGGAAGACGCGCTGAACCGCGTCGTCGCCTACATTCATTCCAATCATCCCGGCATTCCTGTCATCCTTGACGCTAAGCGCGGCGATATTGGTTCGACGGCCAAGCACTACGCCGAAGAAGCTTTTGACCGCTATGGTGCTGATTGTGTGACGCTCTCTCCCTATATGGGCGGCGATACGCTGGATCCATATCTGGCATATGCCGAAAAAGGCGCATTCGTTCTCTGCCGCACATCGAATAAGGGCGGCGATGATCTGCAAATGATCGACCTCGGCGGCGGCGAACGTCTTTTTGAACGCGTAGCGCGCTTGGTCTCACATGAGTGGAACCGTACGGGCGAGCTTGGCCTCGTTGTCGGCGCAACCTACCCCGATGAACTTGCTGCGGTACGCCGCATTGCGCCGGACATCCCGCTCCTGGTGCCCGGCATCGGCGCCCAGGGAGGCGACATTAATGCTGCGGTCAAAGCCGGTATGGACACGGAAGGGGCCGGTATGGTCATCAATTCCGGCCGCGCAATCCTATACGCCAGCAGCGGTGCCGACTGGCGCGAAGCAGCCCGCCGTTCAGCGATTGCTACGCGTGACGCCATCAACAGCGCCCGCAAACTCTAATTTTTTTGGGGGGGCAGCTTGACTCAGCGGGTGCGGAGTTCCACTTCGCGCCCGCCGCTTTGGATGACCGCCTGAAGCGCTGTCTCATCCACGGCCCCCAACTCCACCAAATCCCGGCTGGGCGCATTTCCGCCTATGCGAAAGAGGCAAAGATTTCCCCACGGAACGTAGTAGGCGAATGTACCTCTTACCGGCGACTTGACGACAGGATCGCGTCCCACATCAAGCCGCTCAGAAAGTCTTGCAATTCGCTCAAGCTTCCCAAAATCCTCCCACACCACCTTCATCGGCAGACGTTTGGCGAAATTTTCGGCTGCTGCGCTGGCATTCAGTTCAATGGCATAAATTGCACCGTCGACAACCATGTCGATGGTTTGCGCGGCTGGACTCCCTGCTGCGGCGACGATACTGGCCGCAGCTGCAGCAAGATGTTTAACCGGCTTGTGCATCTGAATGCTCCGAAAAATATTGAGTCCATTTCATTTTCTATGATGTACTCGCCGAAAAATGTGCTGATCCGCTCAAATATCTGCCGTTTTCGTTTCAAAAAAAGCGGTCCGAATCTTTAATCGAACCGCTCTCTATCAAAGTCTTTTGCTGCCGCCTCAGAAGAGACTCAATAGTGCAATCGGATTCCCTTTGTAATTCCCATTCACAAAGCAGGCATTCTCAAAAATTTCGAGTTTAGATTGGTAAACGCCGTCAATGAGCCGAAGGTCTCCCGACGCGGTATAAACAGCTGCTGTCTGTTTGGCAATCAAAGCTTGCGGAATGGCCAGTTCAAAACTGCCCCAGCTTGCTCCTCGAGCGAGCTCCTGACCCTGCGCATTCGGATCTGCCGCCTTGTAAGCAAAAGCCCCCTTCAAATGCGCCGCATCCTTTCCCCGCACATATCTTGCATCGGTCAGATTCAACGCAATGCCGTCCTTCGTAAAGGCACGGCTCCAAATACCGAGAACCCGGAAAGCAGCGTCCGGATTCACTGCCGTCTCCTGCGTGGCCGTTTGAAGTTCCGTCAGGAATGCTTCCGAAAGATTCGTAATCGTCAAATCCAAACCAATTTCTGATGCTGACTCCCCACCCGCTTTCGGGTTCGTAACGGAAAGCTCAACCCGCTCATCCCAGCACTGAGCCGCTTTCCCGTCCTTACCCTCTGGCGCCGGTCCGGCCGACCGTGCTGAGATAAATGCCGCACGCGTTCCGTCGCCGGAGAGCTCCCCGCTCACAAAAGGCCCGCTCGTAAAAGTAAAGTCCGCAATGGGCTTTTCTCCCACGCGAATTTCAGCCCGTAAATCTTTCATGGATTCCGTGGAGGGAGCGTTTGCCGCAATTTCTTCCGCCGTTCGGCAGCTCCAGCCGCCCAAAACGAAGCGAGCGACAATATCTTGACCGCTCTTTTCGCCCGTAATGCTCGCCGCCTCAGCCTGACAAACAAATGCGTTTTCGGGAGCGCGATAGGTGATTGGATTCAGCCGCCACACCACAGGTTTGACGGTTCCTGTCATTGAAGTTTCAATCACGAGCTCGTCGCCGAACCCTTCCACACTCTTATCGGCCGCAATCTGCGCTCCGATCCCCTGCGTGAGATCAAGCGACGCCGTCGTTTTGGTGCCTAATCCAAATTCAGCACTGCCCTGCCAGACCATTTTGAGGCCATTGAGGAGTTCCACCTCCACTGTAAAGGCGCGCGTTCTCCACGTACGAGCCGTCTGCGTAAAGATGACCGTCTTTACCGGAGCTTCCTTGTAACTTGCGAGATCCTGAGCGTGTTCGTCCCAAACACGTCCCTCCCAAGTGACGATGCCCGCACCTGCTGCTGCTGCGGCCGCAATCACGACTGCAGCCGTCCCCCACACTTTTGCTCCCATGCCTTCCTTCCTGCTTTAATTAGTAGTGATTCAAGTTATTTTGAATGCTCACAATACCGTGAGCACCCATGCCGCTTTTTCTAGAGTTGTTCACAAGTGTGCCGCAGCGGCCTATTAGTTGCCAACAGACTTATCCACAGGCTTAATCGTCTTAGAATCCGCGCCATCATGCGGTTTGTCGACCGCTCCCCTCTCAATTTGAGGGCTCGGCTCCTCCCCCTTGGGGACAACTTCTGCCATGCCGTGTGCGGCGCGTAAACGAGAAGCGAACACCTTATCGACTCGCCGACCGTCCATGTCGACAATCTCAAAACGCCACCCCAGCCACTCGACCGCATCCCCCTCTTTGGGCAACCTTCCCAGAAGGAGCATCACCATGCCTGCAAGCGTGCTGTATCGGCCGGCTTCCTCTTCAGGAACGTGCTTGAGAGAAAGCACATCCTTCATTTCGGGAATCGGAATGATGCCGTCGAGCAGCCAGGAACCATCCTCGCGTCGAGTGGCCCAGCTGTCATCGGGCTGCTCGGGCTTAAATTCACCGGCAATAGCCTCGAGTACGTCACGCGGCGTCACCAGGCCGAGCACTTCGCCGTATTCATCCACGACAAGCGCGAGCGGCACGTCGGTTTTACGGAAATGCTCCAGAAGCTCCATCCCGGTAAGCGACTCTGGCACATAAGAAACCGGCATCAGATTGTTGGCGAAGTCCGGTTTGCCCGAATCCAAAATCTGCTGCAGAAGCATTTTGGTGGAGCAGACGCCCTTCACATTGTCCAGACTGCCAACGCAGACCGGCAGCCGCGATCGCTTTGACGTTCGGATCAGTTCAATATTTTCCTCATCCGGGGCTTCAAGATCGATCCAAGAAATATTGGAGCGCGGGGTCATCAATGAGGCGACCTGCCGATCATCAAGACGAAAGACGTTGCGCACCATATCGCGCTCTGCTGTTTCGATTACGCCGGATTCCTGCCCTTCTTCAATCATGGCGTGAATCTCTTCTTCCGTCACGGAGCTCCCCTGAGTTTCCGAAATGCCCAAACGCTTTAAAAGCAGGTGCGTTGAGGCCGACAGGAGTTTGACGAAAGGAGCAGCAATAATGGAAAGACAGTGAATAGGAGGAGCGAGACGACAGGCAATGCGCTCGGGCGAAATCTGCCCGATGCGCTTGGGGACCAGTTCACCCATCACAATCGAAAAGTAGGTGATCAGCACAACAACAACAAACAAACCGATAGCCTTAGCGGTTTCCGGCGACAGTCCTACCATCACCAGGAACGCCTCCATCGGTCGGGCGAGCGCCGACTCACCCACAATGCCCGAAAGAATGCCGATGGACGTAATACCCACCTGAATCGTTGAAAGCGCACGGTTCGGATCCGCATTGAGCTCACGAGCACGCTCTGCTCCAGCAACCTTGTCATCAATAAGACGCTGGAGCCGAGCACGACGACTCGTAACGAGCGAAATTTCACTCATGGCGAAAACGCCGTTCAAAACGATCAGAACGGCGAGAAGCGCCACATCTAACCAACTGGACATAAAAATCTGAAAGGGGTCAAAAAAATGAAATGAGCGATCTGCAGCCGCAGATCGCCGGATAATCCAACTTCGTAAAAAAAGTCAGAAGAATTTTTTATTATCACATGCGGTACCAGCCGCAGTTTGAATAGGCCGGCCTAAACTGCATGAATGCGAAAGATTGCCTCAGTCAAAGGACGAGGGCATTCTCATGGGATCGCCGCCGCGAATGAGGGCGATCAGGCCTTGGAGCGCCGTTAAGGAGGCGGCCAGCCGCACTGTTCGGCGATCACCAGTGGCGTGAATGGTACGCACGCTTGTTGCGATCGCTCCGGAAGGATCGCGTTCTGCCCACCCAATACAAACCGTGCCGACCGGCGTCTGCGCAGTGCCGCCGGACGGCCCTGCAACCCCCGTAAGGGCGACAGACAAATCCGCATGGCTGCAGGCGAGTGCACCGCGCGCCATGGCTTCAGCAACGGGTTCACTCACAACGCCGAATTCTGCAATGACGTCTGCCGGCACGTCGATCATCTCTTCTTTGCCGGAGATTTGATAGGTCACATAACCGCGGTCAAACCATGCCGACGATCCGGCGACGCTCGTAATGAGTTCACTCACCATGCCGCCCGTCAGACTTTCAGCCGTGCAGACAATACGGCCGTTTTCATGTGCGGCGGCTCCAAGCAGATCCGCTGCCAGTTCAGCTTGTTCAAGCAGTGTGCTCATGAGATTTCCTCACCCATCCATATTCTTCGTTAGGCCCACCGCTGCCAGGCTGCTGACAGCAAAACGATGAGTGCCCAAGCATAGACCGCAGCGGCGATATCGTCGAGCATCACCCCCAAACCCGACTTCATCCTGCGGTCGAACCAGGAGCCGGGCCAAATTTTCACAATATCGAAAAGCCGAAAAGCAAGGAATGCGGCCAACCACCAGCCCCAGCCGGCGGGCAGCATGATGCATACAGCCCAAACAGCTACGACCTCATCAATGACAAAACCGCCGTGATCGACGACGCCAATGTCGCGGCCCGAACGTTCGCACGCCCATGCGCCAAGCATAAAGAGACCTGCGGTCAGTGCAACCCAGCCTTCGCGCGTCATGAAGGGATCGAGCAGCCCGTAAACCAGCACGCCCGCAAGCGTTCCCCATGTACCGGGAGCGGGCCGCAGAGCACCGACGCCGAAAAATGTGGCAATCCAGTGTGCGGGATGAGAAAGAACAAAGTTTCGGGTGATGCGCACACGATTGGCGGGCGCATCTGGAGCGTATTTTTCAAACATGTCGTCCTAAGGCGAATGAATCTTCGCGCGGCTGCACTGCAGCCGCCAGACAGACTCCATTATTCCGGATCTTCCGCGTTGAAATGATCGTAACCAGTGCTCGGCACCGCAACAGGCAGGCCGTCAGCCGTGCGCACCACAACCGCCGTTTCTTCTCTGTCCAAAATACGGCCGATGCGGGAAACGGGCGTATTGGAGAGCAGGCCGGCCTCAAAGATGCGCTCGGCGGCTGCTGGAGGCGCCGTAAAAATCAGTTCGTAGTCGTCACCGCCGGCAAGCGCTGCCTCATGCTGACGCGCAATGGTAAGCGTCGACAATACTGGCGAGAGCGGTATGCGCTCCCATTCGATTTCTGCGGAAACACCGCTTCTCGTCAGGATGTGATCCAGATCGGCAAGGAGACCGTCTGAAATATCCGCACAGGCTGTCGCTGCACCCAGAAGCGCCTGACCGAGCGCGATACGCGGTGTCGGCCGATCCATCCGAGCAAAGAGCCGAGGTTCCGCATCGGGCATCACCTGCCAGCGGCCCCACCGGCACATCAAAGCCGCATAAGCGTCACCCACCGTACCAGACACCCAGATATCGTCACCGGGCTGAGCGCCGCTTCTGGTCAGCCCCATTCCGGCCGGCAAGTCGCCCATCGCCGTAATGCTGATCGTTGCCGGAGCATGTCTGCCGTCAATCTCGGGCGTCCGCGTCGTATCTCCCCCCAGCAGCGCGCAGCCCGATTCATGTGCAAGCGCCATCAGACCGCGGGAGAAATCGGCCAGCCATCCGTCGTCTCGACGCGGCAGGCCGATGGACAGGAAAAAGGCTCGCGGAACGGCTCCCGCTGCGGCCAGATCCGAAAGATTCACAGCAAGCGCCTTATAGCCCACATCTTCCGGATCGGCATCGGGAAAGAAATGCGTGCCCAATGCAGTCATATCGCAGGTCACCGCGAGACGCCCCGCACCGGTATCAATGATGGCGCAGTCGTCACCCACCCCCTGACTCTTCCAGGCTCCGAACGACGGATACGTGAAGAACTGCTCAATGATTTGAAATTCACCAGCCTCAGACACAACACACCTCCTTGATGTCTCTGCGCTTCATATAGAAGCCCCCGTTTTGCGAATTATCCTGTGCAGCGCTCCCAACGAACGCGCCTAACTTTGCCTTCAAGCACAAGATTTCAAGATCCTCACTGCACTTTGCACCAAAGCATGCGGAGGATGTCTAAACACGCATCCCGTTTTCTTATAGTCCTGCAAAAAGAGCCGCCCAGAGTTTCCTCACAAGCGGCTCAATCCGACAGCTGCAGCAAAACTGCTGCTGATTAGGCTTTCTTCTGGGCGTGATCCGCTTCAAACTCAGCCGCGCGCACCTTAGCGGCCACGCGTTCGAGAACGGCATTAGTGAACCGGTAGCCGCTGCCGAAATGTTTGGCCAACTCAATCGTCTCGTTGAGAACGACGCGGTACGGCGTCTGCGGGCAGCGCAGCAGCTCATACGTCCCGATGAAAAGAATCGCGCGTTCAACGAGCGATACGCGCTTCAGGTCGCGGTCGACAAAAGGCGAAAACTCAGCTTCAAGCGCAGCGTGCTCGCCGATTGCTCCAGAAAGCAGTGTCGTGAGCAGCTCACGGTCGCAGCGCGCCCAGTCTTCAGGCGTAAGACCGAGATCTTCAACGGGCGTGCCTTCCTCATCATCGGCAAGGAGCGCCGGAAGATTTTCTTCAATTTTCTGGGCTTTAAGCGTCGGATCTGCGATCCACTGATAGAAGCCGAGCAGCGCAAAGACGCGGGCGAGATGCCGCGGTGCATGCGCCTGGCGGCCGGGCTTATGGGCTTCAGTCATAGTTGTCCTGTCCGCTCTCTATAAAGAGAGCCTGATATTGAGAAACCCAAGCGGCGCACGCCGCCTGGATGCTCTTATTTGTTCAGAGTAATCAGAAAAGGCGCGCATTCTAGCGCGCCTTTTCATCCTCTGCCTTGACCGACCGGAATTAGTCTTCCGGATTTTCCTCAAAATCGTCAGCCGAAACGAATTCCTTGGCGAGATTGGCCATCTCAACAGCGCAGCGAGCGCAGTCGCGGGCTTTCATCTCAATACGTTCCTGACACTGCTCGTCATTTTCCGTCGTAAGCACACCATTGGCGATCGGAATTTCATAGTCAAGACCAATACGGGTAATGCCGGCACCGGACTCATTCGAGACGAGTTCAAAGTGATAGGTTTCACCGCGGATAACAGCGCCGAGCGCAATCAGGGCATCGTATTCCTCGGTCTGTGCAAGCTTCATCAGCGCGAACGGAATTTCAAGCGCGCCGGGAACGGAGACCTTTGTCACATCCTCATCCATCACGCCGAGCTTGCGAAGTTCATCCATGCAGGCCTCGAATTCGCCGCGGCCGGCGTATTCATTGAAGCGGGATACGACGATGCCGATGCGCAGATCCGTGCCGTCGGTAGAGGTCGGGATGATGTCAACTGCCATTTGCTTAGCTCCTTGGTACTGGGCAGAACGAGAAAGCGGTTCGGCCGCTGCTCATCTATGAGGGGCGGCGTCCGAATCTCCCTTCTAAATCTTGAAGGAACCATTTTAGCGCATCAACGTACCCAAACTTCAGCTCTTTGCGAACGGGCATTTTGGGAAAAACTTCTTCGCTCATGACAGGCTGGCCTTTTCTTCACCAGCGCCGTTTTCAGGGCATCTCAAAGGCACGAGCCGCCGCCCTTCTTTAAAACTGACGTCCGCTTCACCAAAACGTCATACAACTGACATCACTTTGCCGCAGCCGCGTTGCAAACCCGTCACATCTACTTCCTAGACTGCTCCGCAGCGGCCGAAAGGAATCCTCACCTTTCCCGTCCGCCATTTGTCCATTTATTTGTAGACGCACTCTCACGCGCCAATTTTCTCCCCCCACAGGAACACCACATCACCATGCAGAAATTCATATTGAGCACCGCATCCGCCGCACTGGCTGCCGTCGGCGTTCTCAGTGCACTCGCTGCCGCACCGGTCTCTGCCGCGCAGATCTATCCTGTCGATCAGGCACGTTTCATGACCAATGCCAAATTCGACTTCAAGATTGAACTTGACAAGAAGGCCGACCGCAAGAACGTCGTCGTCGAAATCAACGGCGCCGACTATAAGAAAGTGCTCAAGGGTTCGGAAATCTGGGTTCCCGAAGAAATCGATTCCGAAGGCTCCGCACTCATCATGCGTGACGTCGAAATCAAGAAGCCCGGCAAGTACACCGTTGTCGTGAAGTCGCCCGAAGGTGAAATGCGCGCAGATTGGGATCTTTACTCCACGCCCAAGAAAGCCGCGGCCAAGAACGTGATCATTCTGCTCGCCGACGGTCTTTCCGTCGGACACCGCACTGCAGCCCGCATTCTCTCCAAGGGCGTAAAGAACGGCATGTATCAGGCGCCGCTTGCCATGGACAATATGCCGCACATGGCGCTCCTCGGCACGAGTTCGGTTGACACGATCGCCGCCGACAGTGCGAATACAGCTTCGGCCTATATGACCGGCCACAAGTCTTCCGTTAATGCGCTCGGCGTCTACGCAGACCGCACCAAGGCCAGCCAAGACGATCCGCGTCAGGAAACGATTGCCGAACTGCTCCGCCGCAAGACTGGCAAAGCCATCGGCGTCGTGTCCGATGCTGAAATTGAAGATGCAACGCCCGCTTCTGTCGTCGCGCATACCCGTCGCCGCTCCGACAAGGCCGATATCGTCGGCATGTTCTACGAAGTTCGTCCGGAAGTGATTTTGGGCGGCGGCTCTGCCTATTTCCTCCCGCAGGGTACGCCTGGCAGCAAGCGCAAGGATTCAACCAACTATCTTGAACTCTTCCAGAAGGACGGCTACAAGTTCGTCTCTGACCGCACCGAACTGCTTGCCGCCGTTGACGGCAAGGCGCCGCAAAAGCTCCTTGGACTCTTCCATACCGGCAATATGGACGGCTGGATTGACCGCCACCAGTGGAAGGGCAACACGGTGAAGAAGTTCCCGAATCAGCCTGACCTGACGGATGCGTTTGATGCTGCCGTCAAAGTGCTCGGCCAGAACAAGGAAGGCTTCTTCCTGATGCTTGAAGCCGGCTTGGTCGACAAGTTCTCGCACCCGCTCGACTGGACGCGCTCCGTCGGCGACACGATTGCCTTCGATAAGGTTGTTGAACGTGCTCAGAAGTATGTCGACGAACATCCCGATACGCTTCTGATCGTAACGGGTGACCACACGCACTCCATCTCGGTTGCCGGTACGGTCGACGACAATAAGCCCGGCAAGGACATGCGTGAGAAAGTGGGCGTTTATGCCGATGCGGGTTATCCCAACTACGTGGATGCAGACAAGGACGGCTTCCCGGATGACTTCGCGCCTTCCAAGCGTCTGGCCGTCTTCTTCGGTGCACACCCGGATTACTACGAAACCTATCGCGCCTACCCGGATAAAACCTTCAATCCGGCCGTCAAGAACGAAAAGGGCGAGTATGTGGCTGACGAAACCTACAAGTCGGTCGAGGGCGGTCACTTCGTCGAAGGCAACCTGCCGCGCAATGAAAGCCAGGGCGTTCACACCGTCGATGACCTGGTCGTTACTGCCCGCGGGCCGAAGTCTGAAGAAATCAAAGGCTTCATGAATTCGACTGAAATCTTCCGCGTCATGGCTGAAGCACTCGCGCTTGGCCACTAAGCGAATTGACCGCAGGATTTTTCTCTGACACCTGCGATCCGCTTGCAAAGGACGTCTTCCCCGCCAAGGGAAGACGCCCTTTTAAGTTTTCCATCTTTGCCACCCAAGCTTGAGCTCTCATGCATCGCAGAACGGTACTGACTGCCGGAATACTTTTCCCGACGCTTTATTCCCTTGCCTCATCGGCAGCCCTGGCTGCGGATCCCCCGCAGCTTGCCTTTCCCGAAATGTACTCGGGCGTTTCCGTCCTCGGACTCACCTTTTCCGACAAACTCAAGTCGCTCGCCGGAAAAAAGGTTCGCATGCAGGGTTTCATGGCGCCGCCCCTAAAGGCCGATGCCCATTTCTTCGTCCTCACGGAATCACCGGTAAGTCTCTGTCCGTTCTGCAGCACGGATGCTGACTGGCCAGACAACATCGTCGTCGTCTTTCTCAGCGATAAACAGGAGTTCGTACAGGCCAACCGTCTCATTGAAGTGGTCGGTACGCTCGAAGTCGGCAGCCGTATGGACGAGGAAACCGGATTCGTCAGTCTTGTACGAATCGTAAACGCTCGTTTTGAGGCGGTGTGAGCTGACCTGCGGGCCGGATGCATCGTGCATTAACACTTTTTTTCACCGCAATTCTCATTCCCGGTTGGAGAACCCGTCGTCATGAACTCTGCTTTTCCCGCTGCCGATGTTGGACGCAAATGCAGCAGTGATACCGGCTGCTGCGCGGATCCTCAGCCTTTCGATTTATCACTGGAAACCGTCAGACTCGATGTTCCTGATGGCACCGGCGTGAGAACAATCTTCTCGTGCTTTGACTTCAAGCTGCCTCAAGGCGCCATGCTTGGCATCCGCGGCCCCTCAGGCGCTGGGAAAACGTCTTTTTTGAAATGTCTTTCGGGAATCATCACGCCCACAGAAGGCGTTGTGCGCTGGGGCACACTGGCGCTTTCGCAGTGCACGGAATCGGTTCGCGACCGCTGGCGAGGACAGCATTGCGGCTTTCTTTTTCAAGACTTTCGGCTTTTTGAGGACCTTACAGCACTCGACAATGTTCTGCTGCCGCTCACCTTCCGCGGCACCATTGCCGCACATGACCGCGAAACCGCCCGCGAAATGCTTGCTGCTCGCGGCATCCGCACCAATACCCGTGCAGGAGACCTCTCACGCGGCGAGATGCAGCGCACCGCACTCGTGCGAGTTCTGATGGGCCGTCCTGCCGTCATTCTGGCCGATGAACCTACTGCCAATCTTGACGAAGCGCGCGGTGACATTGTGGTTGATGACCTGATGTCAGCCGCACAAAGTCTTTCGGCATCACTCATTCTCGTCAGCCACAGCGACCGCGTCCTCAAACGCCTGCCGCTCACCGCAGAAATCCGTGCGGGACGCTTTATCACGCCGGACGAACTCACCCCTTCACGATCCATCCCTTGATTGGAGCCGCGCCATGAATATTGCACTGCTGCTCAAGAGCGAACTCAGACGCTCCGCCGGCATCCTGGCCGGAATGGCGCTCATCATTGCGCTGGCACTCTCAATCGCCGTTGCTGCCGGCATCTGCGAACGAATGGTAAAGGCTTCCGCTGCACAGTCTGCCGACGACTTCGATCTGTTGATCGGTGCTCGCGGATCCAGTTCGGCGCTCCTGCTCGGCACGGTTTTCTTGCGCGATGAAATGCTGCCGATCGTGCCGGCATCCGCTTGGGCGAATATCCGAGAGGCTCAAACGGCTAAAAGCAGCATCCGCTGGGCTGCTCCAGTTGCTTTCGGCGACCGCACACCCTCCGGCCGCACGATTGTCGGCACAACCCGCTCCTTTTTAGACCGCGGCAAGAGCCGCGAACCCGCTGCAGGAAGATTTTTCACAAAGCCGACCGAAGCCGTTGCCGGCGCCTCCTCAGGCTATGCCATCGGAGACAAATTTTCCCCTATGCATGGCCGAGTTCATGGCGCGGGCCACGCACATGAGGGCATGGCTTACGAAGTGGTCGGCATTCTGCCGCCCACCGGAACCCCATGGGACCGTGCGGTAATGGTACCGATCGAAAGCGTCTGGGCAGCACATGCAGATGCGCACGACGATCTTGACCGCGAAGCCGAGGAAGCGCATGACCGTGAGGAGCCATCTGCGCATTTGTTCGAATCCTGGATGCAGTCCAACAAAACACATCTGGAAGAACTGCCGGGCTTTTCCGCTGTCATTGTGAAACCCGCCTCAGTCTCCTCGGCCTATCGACTGCGTCAGCGCTTCAATGAGATCGATGCTGCAGGTCATGACGGCAAGATCGTGCCGCTCATGGGCGTTTTTTCTGCTGAGGTGCTCGTTAATCTCTACGCCGCTTTTGGCGGCGCATCGCAGGCGCTCGCCTTTGTATGTCTGCTCACGAGCATCGTCGCGCTCGCTGCGGTGCTTTTGGCAAGCGTTCTGCTCGGCCGCCTGAGACTGCCAACGATTTTGCTGCTGCGCACACTGGGAGCTCCCCGCCGCTATGCAGCAGCGCTCACCTGGTCTATTGTCATGACAGCGGCGACTGCCGGCATCTTGGGCAGTCTAATCCTTGGATGGGGTGCTGCCGAACTCTGCGCCGGAGCCCTGGAACTCGAAACCGGAGCGCGCATCACGCCGAGCTTTTCCATGCGAGAAATCTGGCTCGCATTGACGGCACTTGCCGCCGGAGCGGTCTGCGCATTGCTCCCGGCCTGGCTGGCTGGCCGCATGAAACTCAGTTAGCTGCTGAGGATTGCCAACAGCCCAAAAAGAAATCCCTGAAACGGTGAACTGCTCACTATTTCAGGGATTTTTCTATGCCATCCGCAACGCTTGCACTCAATAGCTTAAGCCCCGCAGATACTGCGGCGGCACGACAAGCTTCGGCACTTTCTCAACATGCAGCCGGTTAGCTGCATGCCATCCCCAATGCGGGTCATCGATCATTGCGCGGCCAATATCGATCACGTCTGCCGCACCTTCGCGCAGCAGCGTTTCCGCCTGCCAAGCATCACGGATCAGTCCAACAGCAAAAGTCGTCATACCCGTTTCAGCTTTCACGCGTGAGGCGAACGGAACCTGATAACCAGGCCCGACTGGGATAGGCGCATCCGGCGTGTTGCCGCCCGTCGATACATCGACAAACGTACAGCCTTCTTTCTTAGCCAGATTAACGAGATGAATGGTGTCTTCAATCGACCAGCCTTCAGGCACCCAATCGGTGGCGGAAACGCGAAGGCCGACTGCGACATTCGCCGGAACAGCGGCTTTCACGGCATTCATCACTTCCTTGGCAAAGCGGCAGCGATTGTCGAGCGCACCGCCATACTCATCAATTCGATGGTTCGAGAGCGGCGACAAAAATTGATGAATGAGGTAGCCATGAGCCATATGGATTTCCACCGCATCCACACCGGCACACGCTGCACGAGCAGCGGCAGCGCCAAAATCCTCAGCAATCTGCCGGCAATCCCCAAACTCAATTTCACGCGGCGTCGTGTAGGTGTCCGAGAACGGTATCGGACTCGGCGCACGCACACGCCATCCGCCTTCCATCGGCGGCAGCGTGCGGGCAGGCCTGCGCCACGGACGCACCGAGCTTGCCTTGCGGCCAGCATGATTAAGCTGCACCATCACCCGACATTCCGGTTCGATCTCATGCATGAGGTCAACGAGCTCCTTGAGCCCTTGTTCACACTCATCGGACCAGAGACCCAAGTCGTAGTTGGTGATGCGGCCGTCCGGCGACACAGCGGTCGATTCGATGCAGACAAGGCCGGCGCCGGAAGCGGCAAGGTGACCATAGTGCATCTTGTGAAAAAGCTGCACCACGCCGCTGCGCGCACTGTACATAGCCATCGGCGGCACAGCGATGCGGTTAGGCAGTTCTACGGGGCCGATCGAAATCGGCGTAAAGAGCATTGTGTTCATGGTTGAAAATTTCCTGCTCAAAAGCTCCTCAAGACGACACCGGCAATGCTCAGCAGCATCTTTGATCCATCAAGAAAGGCCTGCGGATTCTATTCTCCGGCAGGCCTTCAGGGGAGCGGGCGTTCTCAGAAGAGCGAGTCTTCGTTCTTGAGCGACATTATGCGCTCGACATAGCGAGCAATCGTATCGATTTCGACGTTAACGTAAGACTGCGCTTTGAGATGCTTCAAGGTGGTTACTTCAAGCGTATGAGGAATGAGATTAATGGTAACAAGTGTATCGAGCGCCGTATCCTCGACCTTATTGATCGTGAGGGATACACCGTTGATGGTGATGGAGCCTTTGTAGGCGACATAGGGAGAAAGTACGCGCGGCACACGCACCACCAAACGCCAGGACTCCGCCACCGGCTCCATTGACTCAACCTGTCCAACACCGTCGACATGGCCGCTCACGATGTGTCCGTCAATGCGGTCGGAAAGACGCATAGCCTTTTCCAGATTCACTTCACCAAAGGTGTCGAGTCCCGTTGTTTTCGAGAGGCTTTCGGCTGAAACGTCAATCTTGAATTCACGCTCGCCCACCTCAATTACCGTCATGCAGGCGCCATTGACAGCGATCGAGTCGCCCACCTTCACTTCATTTAAGCCAAGGTCGGGAGCAAGAATCGTCAGACGAACACCATTGCCGAGCTTCTCGGGTTCACGAACCTTGCCGACGGCCTGCACAATGCCAGTAAACATAAACTATCTCCTCAAAAGAACTCGAAAGTCGCCGCCGATCTGGTCAAGCGACTGAAGGCGCCAGCGATATGCCGCACCCGGTTCGGCCGGAAGCGGCACAGCCGCTGGCCCCATCCCCGCACCAAAAAGGCAGGGGGCATAGTAGAAAAGCATCTCGTCAATCAACCCTGCAGCAAAGAGTGCCCCTGAAAGCCGCGGACCTGCTTCAACATGAACTTCATTTACCTCACGTTTGGCTAGTTCACGCATCAGTTCGCGAAGATCTACCCGACCGGGCGCTGCTGCATCAGGGAGCACCCATACCTCTGCGCCAGCTGCTTCCAGAGCTGCTCGGCGGGTCGGATACTCGGCCGCCGCGGCAATGAATACCTTCCCGCCCTTCGACGTCAAGAGTTTTCCTGCGGGCGGCGTTTCCATGCGCGGATCAATGACGATGCGCAGCGGCTGACGCTCTTGATCAGGAAGCCGCACATTCATCTGCGGATCATCGGCCAAAACCGTTCCAATGCCGGTCAGTACTGCGCCGGCTCGGCCGCGCCAAAACTGCACATCGGCACGAGCCGCCTCACCGGTAATCCACTGAGAGCGTCCGTCTGGAAAGGCTGTACGGCCGTCGAGCGTCACGGCCGTTTTCATTCGTACCCACGGCGTCCCCCGCGTCATCCGCGTTAAAAAAGCAATATTGACCTCTCGGGCCTCGGCTTCTCGGACACCAAGCTCGGCCGGAATTCCGGCATCAAGGAGCATACGAATGCCGCGGCCGTGTACTTTAGGATTCGGATCTCCGACGGCGGCCACCACACGTCCGACTTTGGATTGAATGAGTGCAAGAGCGCAAGGCGGCGTACGGCCATAATGCGAGCAGGGCTCCAGTGTCACATATACGGTGGCGCCCTCAACAGATAAGCCGCGCTCGAAGGCACTTCTCAAAGCCATCACTTCCGCGTGCGGTCCGCCGGTACGCTGCGTATGACCCGCACCAACCAGCCGGCCGTTGCGCACAATCACCGCCCCCACTGACGGATTAGGCGGCGAAATCCGCCAGGCCTTCCGCGCTTGAGCGAGTGCAAGATCCATCCACGCGTCGTCTGCTGCGGAACGTGCCGCTTCTGAGTCCGAGACTGCCGCGCGAGCTTCGAGTTCCTGCGCGCAGGCAAGGCGCTCCGGGTCGACCAGCGTTTCAATGGCCGGCAGTGCAGACGAAGTATTCTGAGCGTTCTCTTCGCTCAAAGAGGATGCAGATGCCGTCATCAGCGATACTTCCGGATGTATCCGTCGGGATCGCTTGAAGCAAGCTGTCCCTTAGGATCAGAATCATCGCTCAGCTCGATCGGCGAATCCGCCACTTCGACGGATTCGTCGGTTTCAGGAACACCGTAAAACTCTCCGGTTTCCAATCCTGCGGCGTCCTCCTCTGCGGCAGCAGGGGCTTCGCGCAGCGCTTGCTCAATCATCTCGGCAAACGCCTTCGGATCATTGATGTTGAGGTAAACAGACGCAAAACGGATCCACGCGATCGTATCCATGCCGCGCAGGGCTTCGAGCACAAGTTCGCCCAATTTTGAAGAACGCACTTCGCGTTCGCCCATGGCAGAAAGCTTATGTTCAATGGCGCCTACAGCGGCATCAATGCGCTCAGAAGAAACCGGACGCTTTCTCAGCGCGAGCTGCATAGAGCCGCGAAGCTTTGCCCGGTTGTACTCCACACGACCGCCGCCGCGCTTGATGATCCAAGGCATAGCAATGGCTACACGCTCGAAGGTCGTAAAGCGCTTGCCGCAGGCTGGACACTGCCGACGGCGGCGGATGACGAAACCGGGCTTCGGAGCGCGTGAATCAACGACACTCGTCGAGGGGTGACGGCAGAAGGGGCAGCGCATCGACGGCTGTTCTCCAATAGATTGATGAGTGGAGATGATTTTAGCCGATCTCTGGTATGCACCACGGTCTGGTGAGCTGTGTACGCCAAACGAGAAAAATGGTCAGCAGCGGAATAACAAGAAGCAAAAGGGTCTGCAGCTTCGGCTGCAGACCCTTTTGCTTTATGTTGACGGCACCCAAGGCATCGATTAAAGGATTGCCTTGAGGGATTAAGCCTTAATCGTGAACGTAGACGGGGAATTTAGCGGTGAGCTTCGCGACTTCGCCGCGAACGCGGTCAAGAACCGCCTGATCTTCGGGCGCCTCAAGAACGTCAACAATCAGATTGGCCGTAAGACGAGCTTCATCTTCCTTGAATCCGCGCGTCGTCATTGCCGGCGAGCCCAGACGGATGCCCGACGTGACAAACGGCTTCTCGGGATCGTGCGGGATGGCGTTCTTGTTAACGGTGATGCCGACCGAATGAAGCACGGTCTCTGCGGTCTTGCCGGTGATCTTCAGGGGACGAAGATCGACGAGCATGACGTGGCTTTCGGTACGGCCGGAAACGATGCGCAGACCGCGCGCCATCAGCTGCTCGGCCATCACATGCGCGTTCTTCATCACCTGTTCCTGATAGGTCTTATATTCCGGCTGCAGCGCTTCGCCGAGCGCCACGGCCTTGGCGGCGATGATGTGCATAAGCGGACCGCCCTGCATCCCCGGGAAGACGGCAGAGTTAATTGCCTTTTCAAGATCCGGGCGCACAAAGATCATGCCGCCGCGCGGACCACGCAGGGTCTTATGGGTAGTCGTCGTCACAATGTCGGCGTGGCCGAAGGGCGACGGATAGACACCCGCAGCGATCAAGCCGGCATAGTGAGCCATGTCGACCATCAAAAGCGCGCCGACAGAGTGGGCAATTTCAGCAAAACGCTTGAAATCGATCTTAAGCGAATAGGCAGAAGCGCCGGTGACGATGAGTTTCGGCTTATTTTCCTTGGCAAGGCGTTCGACTTCGTCATAGTCAATCTCTTCCTTGTCATTGAGGCCGTACGGAACACAGTGGAAATACTTGCCCGAGAAGTTCAGATGCATGCCGTGGGTCAAATGCCCGCCGTCAGCAAGCGACAATCCCATGAAAGTATCACCGGGCTTGAGAACCGCAAAAAACACGGCCGAATTAGCCTGCGCACCCGAATGAGGCTGCACATTAACCGCCATTTCAACGCCGGCGGGTTCGCAAAAGAGCTTCTTGGCTCGTTCAATGGCAAGACGTTCAACTTCGTCAACAAATTCGCAGCCGCCGTAGTAGCGCTTGCCCGGATAGCCTTCGGCATATTTGTTGGTGAGGCAGCTCCCCTGAGCAGCCATCACTGCCGGCGAAGCATAGTTTTCGCTCGCAATCAGCTCGATGTTCTGCTCCTGGCGCTTAGCCTCGGCATCAATCCACTGCCAGAGTTCGGGGTCGCGCTTGGCGGGGCATTCGGACAAATTGAACATGGGTTGTTTCCTTCTGTCGTGAAGAATACTTATGGGGAAGAGTCTGCTGTGGCGCGTTCTATCCACAGACAGTCATGCCGGAGCGCCGGCAGTCTTTTCTCCTTGTGGAAGAAGCAAAGACCGCGCCAACGCATTAATCAAAAGAAACTTTTAGGAAGCGAAGCCTCTGAGTGCTGCTGCATCATGCGCTCCGCAAGCGAGGATTCAGTGTATAGCGGCCGACTACTTCAGCGGTTGCCAGCACATGTCCTTTTGCTGTTTTCTCAAAATCTTCCAGGGTGAAGTGCTTACCGAGATCAAGCGTTTCTAAATCGAGCGCCAATACCTGATAGCGATAGTAATGCCGACGAGCATCAAAAAAAGGCGGGCATGGGCCGTCATAGCCCAGTCCCGTACCATCGGCTTCGGGCTTGCCTGCGCCGCGGCAGTAGTCATTCAATCCTGGCCGACCGTAAGCCGCCGGTACATTCTTCTGCGCAAAGACACCTTCTGGGAAATTTGATACGTCGGCAGCCACCTCAATCTGCACCCAGTGCACAAAGCGGCGGCGGAGCTGATCAACAGGGAGTTCGCCCGAAGCATCCCGCGCTTTCAGATCCGTCGGCACATCGTCATCGACGCAGAGCACCGCAAATGATTTTGTGCCTGCCGGAGCCCCCGACCACGAAAGCTCCGGGGAGAGGTTGGCAGAACGAACCGTCTGTCCGCCTTCGCCCATGCGCCCGTAGGCGCAGCGTTCAGGAATCATTTCTCCTTCAGAAAAAGTACGTGATGAAATGTCCATCGTGAACCTCCTACCTCATTGATGAAAGAGCCGTCAACGCATGCATTCCGGCTCCAGCAAAAATGTCAAACCCTTAAAACTTCAGCCAGAAAGTTGCCGGACCGTCATTCGTAAGCCGCACGTGCATGTGTGCGCCGAATGACCCCGTTTCAACTTTCAGCCCTTCGGCGCGAAGCGCCTCAACGTAGGCAAGATAGGCCTTTTGTGCCTCCTCGGGGGATGCGCCGTTTGAAAAACTCGGACGACTCCCGCTCGTACAGTCTGCTGCGAGCGTGAACTGCGACACGACAAGCACTCCGCCGCCAATATCTGCTGCCGACAAGTTCATGCGGCCGTTCTCATCCTCAAAGATCCGCAGACGAGCCGTTTTGCGTGCCGCTTTAGTAATCACTGCAGCGCTGTCACCCGGTTCGGCACAGACAAAGGCCAGCAGCCCCCGCCCGACTGCCCCAAGAGGCTCTTCGGCTTGTCCGCCTTCGGCTCGCCGCACGACCTGCGCCTCCAGGACGCGTTGGAGCAGAACGATCATTGCGCGGTCACCTTAACGCGCGCCCAACGGCGCTTGCCTACCTGCAGCACAAACTCGGCGCCCGCCTGGATCTTAAGCGTGCGGTCACGCACCGATTCACCGTCAATGCGCACGCCGCCTTGATCTATGTTGCGGCCAGCCTCGGCATTGGAAGGGGCAAGTCCGGCTGCCTTGATGAGCTGCATGATGCCAATTTCACCCGTCGGAGCGGCAACGGTCACATCCTTGATGTCGTTGGGCACAGCGCCCTTCTGAAACCGTGCGTTGAATTCCGCTTCGGCAGCATCTGCGGCAGCTTTGTCATGGAAACGTTCGATGATTTCACGGGCAAGCAGCACCTTTGCATCACGCGGATTTCGACCTTCAGCGCACTCCTTCTTAAGCTGCGCAATTTCGGCATTGCTGCGCAGGCTCAAAAGGTCGTACCAATTCCACATCAGATCATCCGTAATAGACATCACCTTGCCAAACATATCGTTGGCCGGATCCGTAATGCCGATGTAGTTCTTCTTGCTCTTGCTCATCTTCTGTACGCCGTCAAGCCCCACCAGAAGCGGCATCGTCAGAATGCACTGCGGCTCCTGACCATACTGGCGCTGCAGTTCACGCCCGACGAGCAGATTGAAGCGCTGATCGGATCCGCCGAGTTCCAGATCTGCCTTCAGGGCGACCGAATCGTAGCCCTGCATGAGCGGGTACAGGAGTTCGTGCATCGCGATCGGCAGTTCTTCCTTAAAGCGCTTGGCAAAATCATCGCGCTCCAAGAGACGGGCGAGCGTGTAGCGGCTCGCGAGCTGAATGAGGCCGGTCGCACCCAGCGCATTGCTCCACTCAGAGTTGTAGCGAACTTCCGTCTTGTCCAAATCAAGCACCATGCCGGCTTGGTTCAGGTATGTCTGAGCATTGGCTTCAATCTGTTCGCGCGTCAGGGGCGGACGAGTGGTGTTGCGGCCAGAAGGATCCCCAATGGCAGCAGTGAAGTCACCCACCAGAAAGATGACGGTATGGCCGAGATCTTGAAGCTGGCGAAGCTTATTGAGCACTACCGTGTGACCGATATGAATGTCCGGCGCCGTCGGGTCAAGCCCGAGTTTACAGCGAAGCGGTTCACCGGTGGCTTTGGAACGCGCGAGCTTTTGTTCAAACTCGGATTGAATGAGGAACGTGTCGGTTCCGCGCGCGATAAGTGCCATGGCTTGGCGAATATCGTCGGTCACGGGAAATTGTTTCTGAGCCTCTGCGGCCTGTGAGTTGTTTTGCGTCATTGGAAATGATTGAAGTGCTATGCAGTAAAACGACAGGTGCATCAGGGAGCCCCGCCCGCCTGTCAGCGGCGAACTTCAACATCATCCGGAGTTCTGCAAAAAACGAAAGTGTGAAGTACCCGGCCAGCGGAAGCGTCTGATGCCGCGGCCGGCGGGAGCATTGTCTCGGCGCCGCGCCTAATTTGGAATAAGTTCAAGGGGGAAACTTTAACATGCAGGGTTGCTGCGGGCCTAAAATAAGGGGTTTTCGAAAGAAACTTTCCGGTTTTTTTTACTGATTCTTTGCATCCATGCCGGCACAAACACTCGTTGCGGGCGCACTTGCCCGACTTGGCCGTGCAGCACTCACCTTCGCTCGAAGTATTGCTGTGCGCCTTGGTCTTAAACCTGAAGCCGTCCGCTCCAGAGCCCTTGCCGCCGGCCTGCTGACCGTTGGAACAGCGCTTTCTGTGAGTCTTCTCGCCGCCCTCGGTCCAGCCCTTGCGCCTCACACTGTAGAGGCTCATCCCATGGAAATTGCGGTTGCCGCTCCCGATCTCTCCGGTGAAATCGGCGCCGTTTCCAGACTCGGCACCTATACACCGAAACACTACGAAATATCGTCAAGCGACACCATTTTCTCGCTTTTTGCAAAACTCGGCATTCATGACGATCAAGCCCGCGACTACATATTCACTCAGCAGCGTCTGACACCGTTCCTTGCTCCGCAGCCGGGACAGCATGTAACGGCAGGCGTTTCCGATGCCGGACAACTCGAATACATGCGGCTCTATCTCGACGGCGCACGCGCGGATAATTCCCGCACAATTGAAGTTTCGCGCATCGGCCGAGAACTCATCAGCAATGTGCTGCCCTTTACTTTTTCGACAATGGAGACGCTCGTTTCGGGAGACGCCGTTGGGAATCTTGACGCAACCGCCCGCGAGCTTCACATTCCTGAAAGCGTCACAGATCAGCTTCGCGCAGTTTGGGTCGGTGCCGACGATCCCGTAGAACATCTCTCTGCAGGCAGTTCTTTGCGGCTGGTCTATGAGAAAAAGTATGCCGACGGTCGATTCGTCCGCAATGGACAGCTCCTTGCCGCACAAATCGTCGATGCCTCCGGTGTTCACGAGGCCTTCTGGTTTTCCGATGGACGGGGTGCGGGCAGTTTTTATACGCTTGACGGACGTTCCGCCTCTCAAACCTTTTTACGCGTTCCGCTTGACTTCAAAGACGTCAGTTCAGAATTTGCGCCGCTTCGCCGCCATCCCGTCACCGGCGTACTGCGCCCCCACAACGGCACCGACTTCCGGGCGCCATCGGGATCGCGTATTCTTGCCGCCGCTGACGGACGCGTCACGCGCGTTGCCTATGAAGCACGAGGCTACGGGCACTACGTGCAGATCGACCACGGCCTCAATCGCACTACGCTTTACGCGCACATGCGCCGTGTTGCCAAGGGCATTCGCCCGGGCGTTATCGTCAAGAAAGGCGATGAGATCGGTTATGTCGGCATGACGGGGCTCGCCACGGGACCGCACCTCCATTACGAGCTGCAAATCGACGGCGTGCAAATTAACCCGGCTACGGCTGATCTCCCTGATACAGAAAATCTTTCCGCGTATCAGCTCGCGCAGCTGCGAGCCTCGGCGCAGCCGCTCATTGAGCGGTTCGAACGCGCTGCGCTCGACGAGGGACGTCCTTCCCCGCAGGCACTCTTGGCCAAGCAGGCTCAAAAGAGTGCCGCTGAGCGCGATGAGGAGGCCGATCAAGCAGCGAACGCCGCCGGTCGCGTGCGTCTGCGTCCAGTAAAAATCGGTGATCTGACTGACTCCAGCACTCAAGAAGTTGGACGTGCCTCCATCGTACGAACCGGAGGTCATTCGTGATTGTCGCGGGCGTGATGTCCGGCACCAGCCTCGATGGTATTGACGCCGTCGCCGTAGACTTTGCCGACGACGGCGGCATGCGCGTGGTCGGCCAGGCCTCCCTGCCAATGCCATCCGCCCTTCGCAGCGAACTGCTTGCGCTTGCTCTTGGCACTGACCATGAAATTGAACGCATGGGGGATGCGTCTGTTGCGCTCGCGCATCTTTATGCGTGGACGCTCCAAGATTTGCAGCAGCGGCTTAGCGAGCCTATTGCTGCTGCCGGTGTTCACGGTCAAACTATTCGCCATCGCCCGGAACGCGGCTTTACGCTGCAGCTCAATCACCCTGCACTCGTTGCTGAACTCTCCGGCATTGACATCATTGCCGACTTCCGTTCACGCGATGTTGCCGCCGGCGGCGAAGGCGCGCCGCTCGTGCCGGCCTTTCATGCTGCCTGCTTTCGCAGCGCCGAGTGCAGTACAGCAGTACTCAATATCGGCGGCATCGCTAACTTCACATTGATTCCGCAGGACTTCGCCGCTGATGTACTGGGGTTTGATTGCGGTCCAGGGAACATGCTCCTCGATCATTGGATGCAGACCGCGCAAGGGCTCCCCTACGATGCCGACGGCAGCTATGCGCGCAGCGGCTCAATCGATCAAGCGCTTCTCGCGCAGATGCTTGCTGATCCGTATTTCGCTCGCCCCATTCCCAAGTCGACAGGACGGGAATACTTTTCACCCTCATGGCTTGATGAGAAGCTTCATGCCTCGGGAGAATTCCGCCGTGCTGCGGACATGCCTGATGAACGGCGGCGCAGTATCGCCGCTGTGCTCACGGAACTGACTGCGCGGTCAGCCGTCGACGCCCTCATTCGGTGGCTGCCTGATGTACAACGGCTTTATTTGTGCGGAGGCGGTGCCTTAAACAGCTTTCTTTGTGAACGCATCCGCATCGCACTCGATGCAGCAGGCGCTCATACCGCAGCGCTCTGCTCTACTGATGCATGCGGGATCGACCCTATGGCTGTGGAAGGCGCAGCCTTTGCCTGGCTTGCCCATCAGTGGTTCCTCAGGCAGCCGGGGAACCTGCCTGCAGCAACCCATGCCACAGGCCCTCGTCGATTAGGATGTCTCTACCCTGCCAGCTGATTTCAATCGGTTTTAACCAGCTAAAAGCCGCGCACTCCCATATGCGCGGCCTTTTGCTTGCGGCGCCATCGACGCCGCGGCTATCGAGCCCTTCAGGCAGCTTAGACCGAGAAAGATGATCCGCAGCCGCAGGTTGTCACAGCGTTGGGATTGTCAATCACAAACTGTTCGCCCGAAAGACCTTCCTTATAGTCGATCTTCGCGCCCACCAGGTACTGGTAGCTCATCGAGTCAATCAGCAGAGTCACACCGCCCTTTTGCATCACGGCATCATCATCGTTTTGCGTCTCATCGAATGTGAATCCGTATTGGAAGCCAGCACACCCGCCGCCCTGAACAAAAACACGAAGTTTCAGGTCAGGATTGCCTTCTTCGTCCATCAGGCTCTTCACCTTAGCCACTGCAGCATCGGTAAAGGTAATGGGATCGGGCATCAGCTCGGGAACAGCTTCATTCTTCGTCTCAACAGGAGCCGTCGTAGTCGCTTCAGTCATGACTAAAAGTCCTTTTTTCTTTCTGGAATTCTGCCGCGCACGCGGGGCCCCGGCGGGGAACCTGCTCCGGGTAGACGTACGCTCATCGCATTCATTTTTGAAGCGATCATCCTACACCAGAAGCGCCGAAATGCAAGGGATTTCCTTAATATCTTTCCTAATTAACAATCCCCAGGCATGAAAAAACCGCCCGGATGCCGTAAAGCACCACAGGGCGGTCTGCCTGACCCCCGCCAAACCGGCGGACTTCTCTGAAGCCGCCGGTACACGGGAATCTTTCTGCTTCGCAGTATTAGCGCTTGCTGAACTGCTTGGCGCGGCGGGCCTTGCGAAGGCCAACCTTCTTACGTTCGACTTCGCGAGCATCGCGAGTGACGAGACCGGCGTTCGAAAGAACACTCTTGAGGCCTTCATCGTAGTCGATCAGGGCGCGGGTGATACCGTGACGGACAGCGCCAGCCTGACCAGATTCACCGCCGCCGACGACGTTGACCATAATGTCAAACGTTTCGACATTTTCGGTGAGCTGCAGCGGCTGCATGACGATCATGCGGCCCGTTTCACGCTGGAAATACTGGTCGAGCGGACGGCCATTGATAACGATCTTGCCCGTGCCGCGCTTAATGAAGACGCGAGCGACGGAGCTCTTGCGACGGCCGGTGCCGTAATTGTAGTTGCCGATCATCTTTGTCACACCTTATTAGAGGTCAAGTACCTTGGGCTGCTGAGCCGTATGCGGATGTTCGGCGCCGGCGTAGATCTTGAGCTTCTTGATCATTGCGTAGCCGAGGGGGCCCTTCGGAAGCATGCCCTTGACGGCGATTTCGAGAGCGCGACCCGGATGCTTTTCCTGCATCTGAGCAAACGTCGTTTCGATGATGCCGCCGGGGTAGCCGGTGTGACGATAGTACGTCTTCTTGCCCGCTTTTTCAGCGGAGAGAACGAGCTTGTCGGCGTTGATCACGACGATAAAATCGCCCGTGTCGACGTGCGGCGTGAATTCGGGCTTGTGCTTGCCACGAAGGCGCAGAGCGATTTCGCTGGCAAGACGGCCGAGCACCTTGTCACTGGCATCGACCACGAACCAGTCGCGCTTAACCTCAAGCGGCTTGGCCGAGAAGGTCTTCATTGCGTTCACCTAATGGTTACTGCGAGCTCAGCTCATGCCCTTAAAGCACACGTTCCGCCGGATGGCGCCGACGGCAGACTCCGTCCGCCGTCTTACGGGCGAACGCGGTGCAATCGCTGCTGCTCAAAATAAAAATAGAATCGGGCGGCGCGGATTCCCCGAACCGCCTCGCACTTAAAACTCAACCGAAAAGCGCTTTTTAGGGCGGCGCCAGTGGAAACGATGGGGTAAGCAAACCGCCGACACTTTCCAGTCAAGGAAGCGGATTTTACGCATTTTGCCGAACTTCGTCCACTAGAAAGTCAAAATTTCTTTCGATTCAGTGCGGCAGTTTGGCCAGAAACGCCTCCACCCCGCCCAAGAACATCTGCGTAGCCATCATTGCCAGAAGAAGTCCTGTTAAGCGCTCAAAAGCGAGCGTGAGCTTTTCCCCCATATGTCGCTCCAACCAATCGGCGGAAGCCAGCACAAAGAAACTCACCACGCAGGTGATTACAACAACCGCGCCCCACTCAAAAAGTCTGTTGGGCTCGCTCGCAGCGAGCATCATGATGGTAGCGAGCGTTGAAGGACCGGCAATCGCTGGTATGGCTATGGGAACGATGTATGGCTCTCCGCCGGGCGTTTGACCAAAGACACCTTCTTGAGTCGGAAAGACCATACGAATCGCCATCAGCATGACGATCACGGATCCGCCGATGCTCAAGGCCGCATCGGAAAGTCCAATGGCTGCTAAGAAGGGTCTGCCGAAAAACATCGCCAACAGAAGCATCCCCATTGCGATCATGCACTCTCGAAAGAGTACAAAGGTCCGCCGTTTATTCGGCACATTCTTCATGCAGGATATGGTGATCGGGATGTTGCCGAGAGGATCTGCCATCAGCACCATCAGCATGAGTCCACCCCAAAAACTGTATTCCATAAAGGGAGCCTTGTTTTCGCGTATTTCAGAATTGAGGAACCGGCACGGTACTTAACGCGCCATGCCGGCTGTGGTTATTTGCGCCGCGGATCTTGCCGTCAAGCGCCATTTTTCATAATGAGTGTTAGCGGTGCCAGAATCGTTTTGACTTCCGATTCGAAGACGGCTCGGCAAGCACCTCTGCGTCCGCATCTGCCGACTTTACAACTTCTTCGGCCGCCGTCAGTGTTTCCTGCGCTTTCACCGAGCTCTCTGGTGTTTCACCCTTCGATGGCGGCTCTGCAAGCACCTCTGCGTCCGCTTCCGCCGACTCGACAACTTCTTCAGCAGCCGTCGGCGTTTCCTGCGCTTTCACCGAGCTCTCTGGTGTTTCACCCTTCGAGGGCGGCTCTGCAAGCACTTCTGCGTCCGCTTCAGCTGACTCGACAACTTCTTCGGCCGCCGTCGGCGTTTCCTGCGCTTTCACCGAGCCCTCTGGTGTTTCACTCTTCGAGGGCGGCTCTGCAAGCACCTCTGCGTCCGCATCTGCCGACTTTACAACTTCTTCGGCCGCCGTCGGTGTTTCCAGCGCTTTCACCGAACTCTCTGGTGTTTCACTCTTCGAGGGCGGCTCTGCAAGCACCTCTGCGTCCGCTTCAGCCGACTCGACAACTTCTTCGGCCGCCGTCGGCGTTTCCTGCGCTTTCACTGAGCTCTCTGATGTTTCACTCTTCGAGGGCGGCTCTGCAAGCACTTCTGCGTCCGCTTCAGCTGACTTGACAACTTCTTCGGCCGCCGTCGGTGTTTCCAGCGATTTCGCCGAGACCTCGGACTCTACATTCTTCGAAGACGGCTCCGTCGGCACTTCTGCCGCCTCATCCGCCGCTTTTTCCGAACACTGCAGAGCAGCCTCGTCAGCATGCGTTTCTGCCTCATTGGCTACTGATGCAGCGGGGGCAACATATTCCCGACCTTCTAGCGCCGCAGCCACTTTAGGAAGCAGTTCCTGAGCGCGGGCAGCATTGAGAACACCTACACGCAAACGGCGCCAAAGAATATCTTCGGCAGTACAGGCTCCTTCGAAGTCACGCGCATAGAGTGCATATTCAATCACCTTGGCATCATTCTCAGGTCCCTGACAAGCCGCTTCTTCAATGACTTCGGGATTAAACGTTTCGTCCACAAGAATCGGCAGATCCTTAGTGATGCAAAGCCGAGGCTCAATAAGATGACGCAGCGTCGCCTCGAGCATGGCATCCTCGGCCATTCGGCGGTACGACGTCCACTTACCGCCGGCAATCGTGAGCATATTGCCGAATTCCGAAATAACGGAATGGCTTCGCGAAGCCTGAGCGGTTGAGGATTGACCTGCCGGCACCCGCAGAAGCGGACGCAGACCAGCGAAAGCAGCAAGCACGTCGCTGCGATAAAGAGGCTTTGCCAGATACCCGGAAGCCGTCTCGAGAATAAAGGCAATCTCGTCTTCTGACGGCTGCGGATCGAACTCCGCCTCACGGACCTCAACATCTGTGGTGCCGAGAAGTACTGCGTTGTGCCAAGGAATAGCAAACAACACGCGGCCATCCCGCGTTTTCGGGATCAGCATGCCTGCATCTCCCGGCAGGAATGAACGATCGACAACAACATGAGTCCCGCGGGAGAACCGCAGAAGCTGCGCAGCCTGCGGATCTGCGAGACGGCGAATCTGATCCGCCCAGACACCGGCACAATTGAAAACCATCTTGGTGCGGATGCGGTGCGATTCACCGGTGTGCTTATCTTCGACCGTCACCGACTGAATCAGACCGCCGATCCGTTCAAGTCCGACCACCGGCATGTAATTGAGGCAGACAGCTCCGTGCGTGGCTGCTGTACGAATGAGCGCTATGTTGAGGCGCGCGTCATCGAATTGAGCATCGAAAAACTCCACACCGCCTAAGAGCCCCTCCGTTTTGACGCCGGGGAGCACTTTTTCAGCTTCTTCGGGCTTAAGCATCCGCGTACGGCCAATCTGATCCTTTCCAGCCATTGCGCCGTAAAAACCAAGACCGGCCATGTAGATCTCACGCTCCCACTTTTTAAAGCAAGGCAGCACAAAAGGTTCGGCATGCACGAGCTGCGGGCAGTTGTCAATCAGACGCTTGCGTTCAACCAGCGCATCGTGCACCAATCCCCAGTCTCTGGGATTTTTTAAATAACGCACGCCTCCGTGGATCAGCTTTGTCGAGCGTGACGAGGTCCCTGCGGAAAAATCCTGCGCTTCCAGAAGCAGTGTTTTGAGCCCGCGCGAAGCAGCATCAAGCGCAACGCCAGCGCCGGTAGCGCCGCCGCCAACAACCACGACGTCCCAAACGGGGTCCTGCTTAATCGATGCCAGAGCTTCTGTGCGGTTGAGCCCTTTGACGGTCGGTTTTACTTCTGCTGCTGCCATATCACTGGTTCCATTTGCGGGCACGGCCGACGGCTCGAGCCCATTGGTTCATCAAAAATCCTCTCTGATCTTCATTCATCACGGGTTCAAAGACCCGCTCAGCCCGCCAGAGTGAGGCAATTTCGTCGGTACTTTGCCAAAAGCCCGACGCCAGTCCAGCCAAAAACGCGGCCCCTAATGCCGTCGTTTCCGTCTGAGCCGGTCGAATAACAGGGACGCCGGCGATGTCAGCCTGCATCTGCATGAGGAGATCATTTCTTGCTGCGCCCCCATCAACGCGAAGCTCCCGCACTGGGCGTGTTGCATCCTTGGCCATAGCCGTGAGCACTTCTGCGCTTTGAAAAGCAATCGCCTCTAATGCTGCCCGAGCAATATGTGCCCGATTGGTACCGCGAGTGAGACCAATAAGCATGCCTCGAGCATCCGGATCCCAATAAGGGGCGCCCAGACCAACAAACGCCGGGACAAACCACACACCGCCCGAGTCAGGCACTTCGCGGGCAAGTGCTTCGATTTCCGAAGCGGATTTAATAAAGCCCATTTGGTCGCGAAGCCATTGCACGACTGCACCGGCAATAAAAACACTGCCTTCGAGCGCATATTGAGTCGGCGCGCAGCCAAGCTTCCAGGCAGCGGTGGTAATCAGTCTATTTTCACTTGGGCGAGGCTCCCCGCCGACATTCATCAGCAGGAATCCACCGGTGCCGTAGGTGTTTTTCACGGATCCCGGTGCGAAACAGGCTTCGCCGAAGGCTGCAGCCTGCTGATCCCCAGCAACGCCTGCAATCGGGACTGCGGCGCCGAAAAGCGATGGATGCGTACAGCCGACCACACCGGAACTCGGTTCGATGCGCGGCAGCATGGCTCGAGGAATACGAAAGATGTCGAGCAATTCGTCATCCCACTGACCGCTGCGGAGGTCGCACAACAGCGTTCTGGAAGCATTGGTCGTATCGGTGACGTGTTCCGCACCGCGCGTTAAATTCCAAATGAGCCAGCTGTCCATCGTGCCAAAAAGAATTTCGCCTTTTTCCGCTCGCTGGCGGGCACCTGGCACATGATCGAGCAGCCATTCGATTTTCGTGGCAGAGAAGTAAGCGTCCAGCCTTAAGCCGGTCTTGCCGCTCACCAAAGGACCAAGCCCCTGAGCCTCCAGGGCTTCAACACGATCGGCCGTTCGACGATCCTGCCAAACAATCGCGGGGGCGATGGGTTCTCCCGTAAAGCGATCCCACAGAACGGTTGTTTCACGCTGGTTGGTAATGGCGATTGCCGCCACACTCTTAACATCCACGCCGGCGTGCTCAAGCGCCCTGCGGGCAACGGCATACTGCGCAGACCAAATTTCACGTGCATCATGCTCGACCCATCCCGGTCGAGGATAGCTCTGCCGAAACTCCTGCTGCGCAAGGGCCGCCACCTCACCCGCAGCATCAAATAACAGTGCGCGGGAGCTGGTGGTGCCTTGATCGAGCGCAAGAATGTACTGAGGCATGTGAATGGAGCGAAAAACAGAAAGCCCCGAGAGATCCCGGGGCTTCCTTGGAACGAACGGGACAATACGTATCCCATTCTAAGAGTGATTAGGGCCGCCGCCCCTTAAGAACTTTTCCGACGTAATGGAAAGCTGCATCAAGCATTAACGGGCGCTTCAGCCAAAATCCAACCGACAAAACTTACTTGTCGGCTTTGTCCTCTTCCACAGACACTTCGCCGCTGTCTTCCGTGTCGGCATCATCGGCACTGTCGGCCGCGCCGTCACCGTATGCGGAATCTTCTACATCGTCGTCATCGATATCGGTCTCGCCGAAGATTTGAGCAGCAGTAGCGGGTTCGAGCTCTGCGTTCGGCGTCTCTGCGGCGGCCTGCGGGAATTTCACCGTGCGAGCAGCATCGATCAAGAGGCGCAGAGCCTGGTTGACCGCTTCGGGACTGCCAAAGAAATCGGCGATGTCCGAATCAATCTTGACCATGGCATTGCGGGCAAATTCAGAGCGTTCGGCAAAGCGGCGCGTATCGTAGGCACGGGCGCGCGGTCCCGAACGGGTGCCAAAATCCTGACGCGGGCCGTCAAAGCGATTGCGGAAAGGCTTCTTGTTGTCAAAACGCGGACGGTCGCCAAAATCGCGGCGAGGACGATCGCCGAAGTCGCGTCGTTCAGAGCGGTCAAAGCGATCGCTGCGATCCGAGCGGTCAAAGCGATCAAAACGCGGACGGTCGCCAAAAGGCTTACGGTCACCGAAGTCACGGCGCGGGCGATCACCGAACTCGCGGCGATCGGAACGTTCTTCACGGTCGAAGCGGTCGAAACGGCCAAAGCGACGGCGTTCTCCGCCCTCATCGCCATCAAAAGAACGGCGCAGACCTTTGTCCTGCCAGGGCTTACGATCCATCATGGTTTTTCCTTTAAATATCAATAAAAATTCGCGCTTTCCATTCAATAGCATGCCGGTCAAAGCGCATTTAGGGTTTCAAAAAAAATCAGCGTCTTATTGCTCAGGCTGGACAGGTCGGTTTCGCGGGTGATTGCACTGCGTGCTGCAACTGCACGTTAAAAAAACTCGACGCCTCAAAACGACAAGGCCGTCGAAAGAGTGGAAACGAATAAATCCACGTGCACCATTCATTATTCAGGCACACGCTGCCTCAGGTTCATCCCGGGCATTCAATCAAAACAATCTGGCTGGGCGGAGACCGGCCGAAAAACCCCATTAGAAATGCTGCGCACTGCTAATGAACGTCGGCAACGCACGAATCAAAAATCTTCAACGACGGCTCAGAGCATCTTTAGTATGCATTTAAAAAGTTGTCTCTTAGCCGTCATCAACGGTCAACCCGCATAAACAGGCCGCATGCTTGGCCTATCGTGCGCGAGCGCTATTTTACCCGATTGCGCTTGACCATACACGGAATATTCGGCCACCTGTCGACTTGGGATAAGCTCCAATCATCCGCCTATCTCAGAGCGGGCGGAAAACTATACACTTAAAGCAAGAGGAAGGAACGCATTACACAAGCAATACGATTCCATCTTCTGCAGAAAACAATAACCAAAAGCGAGGTTCCTATATGACCGCTCAGATCGTCTTTCATGGCATCAATCGCTCGGCCGCCGTTGAAGCGGCTGTGAATGAAAAGCTCGAAGGGCTCGCAAAGTTCGACAACCAAATCGGACCCTGCAAGGTTACGGTGACACAGGAAGGGCACCAAACGATGGGACCTTTCACCATCCGTGTGGATCTCGTCGCATCCGGACGCAATTTGATCGTTACGCGCACGAATCAGGACGTCATGGCCGCCCTTACGGAATCGTTTGATACGATCCGCCGCAGCGTAGTTGAGGAAGCCGACAAGCGCCGTCAGCATTGATTAAGCGGCGCAGCAGAAATAGCGGCCGGTAAAGCCGCTTGCAGCCGATCTTGCCGCACGAACGAGTACGTGCGGGGGATCGGCTTTATTTTGTCTGCTGCAGCTATAACTGCGGCAGCAACGAAAAAGCCCGCAGAAACACTCCTGCGGGCTTTGGGCGTCGTATTGGCGTCCCCACGGGGATTCGAACCCCGGTACCGACCGTGAAAGGGTCGTGTC